>Ga0099364_10000649_pt1 | contig 59361 bp, 59 predicted proteins | sample TergutTh196P3_FD_73070 | JGI IMG/M metagenome (GOLD analysis project Ga0099364, IMG submission 73070) | Microcerotermes parvus P3 segment gut microbial communities from Pointe-Noire, Republic of the Congo - Th196 P3 | ecosystem: Host-associated > Arthropoda: Insects > Digestive system > Gut ... | reverse complement strand
AATAATATTATAATTTGCAAGGGGGTGGGGGGGGGGAGTTAATATCTTCATATATTTATTATATTGAATTAATATTATTTAATGAAAAATTATTAATTTGAGACAAGTAATTTAAATTTAAAATATATATTTGTTAAATATATTAAAATATAATAATAAAAGGAAATAATTATGAATAATATAGAAAATGAAAAAGTAATTTCGGTGGGTATAACAGGACATTTGACAGGAAATAAAGAAAAAATTAAAAAAGAATTGGATCGGGCTTATGAAAATAGGGAAGTTATTGATTATGGGAAATATAATAATGAAAATATTTCAAAAATATATGCCAATTCTATTGATGGAAAAGACATATATCTTTTAAGATATGATGAAAATAAAGATATTGGAATATTAATGAAAACACATAAAGATTTTAATAAAGCATCAGCGTTGGAATTTTTAAAACAATACGATAATGCTGGAGGTTTGAAAAATATTTTGAAAGAAGATGAGAAAAGAGAAAAGCGTATTGGGAAAAAGTTAAATGATTGGATGGCAGAAAAGAGAAAATGGGAAAAAGAATTAAATGAATTAAAAAAGAGTAAGAAAAGCATAAAAAGATAAATGTTATTTACCCTGATATTAATGGATATATCAGGGTAAAATTACAAAATGCACATTCAGGGGAAAAGGGAATCTTATTGACAATGTTGTGGAATCAAGGTATAAAGAATTAAATAGGCAGGAAAATAAGAAGAAAGACAAAGTAAAGTGTGGAAGGAAGTAAATGGTTAAAAAAAAGAAAAAACCTGTTAGCAATGTACAGAAAAGGGCGTTGAAAAAAGCGGAAATCAGGGAAAAGCAGTCTGAATTGGAATTTGAAGAGGAAGTTTCGGAAGAAAAGCACCAACTGGAACCGGAAACAAAAAAAGTAAAGGTTGATGACAGTAAATATGTTGAATATATTGATATTAAAGACAATCTTGATGAAGCTATAGATAAAGCGCAGATAACATATGATTGGAAAGAAAAGGGATATGTGCGGATTAAACATTGAAAGAAACAATATTGGAAGGTAGCGGGATATGGGAAAGGTATTCAGGGTAAGAAGGTGTTATTTACGGGACGGAAGGATAGAAGTGGGTATAGTGGAGAGGGAGGACGGGAAGGAAAGGTGGGAGGCTGGGTATGTCCGGGGATATTACAAGTTATACGGCCAAAGGCGGCTTATGGAGTGCGGGGTTAGGGAAGGGGACAAGAGGCATTTAATAAAGGACGGGGAATTGGAGATAATAAACAACAGGATAATAGGGGTAAGCGGTAGTGCGGAGATATTTATAAAAAAGTATTACAGTTATTATTTTCCCGAATACAGGGATATAAGGGGGAAGAGAAAGAGGCGGATGGAGCGGCGCAAGCGGCGTAAGGAAGAGGGAGGGTAGAAATATGGTAAGGTGATTTTGTGAAATATTGTAATATATTAAGAATATTTCAGGGTATAATTGTGATTTTTATTGAAAAAAAATTATAATTGTGGTATTATTAAGGTATATAAATCAAATTAGTAAGGAAGGAACTTATGAAAAGAAAAGTTATTTTAGGATTACTGGTGTTATTATTGGCGGCAGTATTTATTGGATGCGGGGATACGCCTGCCGGACCGCCGCCTGTTGTTGATATATGGACGGAAGTAACGGATTGGAGTACGGCAAACGGAACATGGTCTTTTGATACTTTTAGTGGACATATACAAGAAGCTGTTGTTCTTAATCAGGCTATTGCTGGTATAGTAACTACATTAAGAACTGATGTTAAATCAAGACTTGTGGTTAATATTGGAAATGAAAAAATAGAGCGTCAAACTATTAGTCGTCTTACTTCTGTTTTGGGAGAAGAATCTTATGAAGGATTAAGGGAATCGAGTTGGAATAAATTTAAAGAAGATTGGGTACCTACTGTTTTACAATATATAAGTCATGAATTTAATGATGAAAATTTTAGTGGGGTAATAATTACAGGACCTGATTATTATAATAACAGGGCTTTAGTAAGTGTGAGTATAAACCAGTTTTCAAATAAGTTGTTATGGAAGGATGGTTCTCTTGGTTTGTATGGAAGTGGAAACGGTGATGTAGTATTGACAAAGATGCCATAAAAATACAGGTTAAGACTGCCTATTAGGGCGGTAGAAAAAAGCCGTTTTCCGTAAGGGGAACGGTTTTTTTTAGTTTTTATTTTTAATCATTTCTATAATGACGGGGATAGACATGGAGAACAAGGTAAAAGCAAAAGAGAAGAGTGCGAGGCAGAAAAAACCGAGTCTGTTATAATACCTGTAAAGACCGAAGAAGATAAAAGCGAGGATGAAGGACAGGTATGTAAAAATATTCATTGGTAACATATATTGAATTATAGTGAAAAAGACGGAAAGAGTCAATAAAGAAAGCGGAAAATAGTCTCGATAATATCATATGGACGGTTAAAAAAACCCCCCGTTTTAGCAACGCTATAAACGGGGGTTAAGGAGTTTTTACAAAACATTTGTGTTTGTTTTGTAGTTATGGTGTAACCAATAACAATTATAGCATAAAGTTAAAGGGAATGTATTTAAAATGGCAAATAATATTTGTTGTGTTAAGACTGCCCATTGAAAGAAAAGTATAAAAAAATACTTGACAATAGTAATAAAAAGATTATAATTAAAAAATAATGATAAAAGAGACGATTATAGGTTTGGATAACGGGATAGTATTGGAGTCGCATGGTGATTGCAGTTATGTCAAGGTATTTGACAGGTATGTAAAAGGATTGTTATGGAAGGACGGGACCGGGGAGTGGCGGTTGTGGTTTATGGGAGAAAATGTAAAAGTAGGTGGCGGAAGGGAAGACGGTGAGATGTATTTGTGTAATTTGGTAGTCAGCCGGATAATGGAAGCGAAGGATAATTTTAGTGAGGTATTGGAAGTAAAAACAAGGGAAAAAGATTTTGAAGAATATGAGTGCGCTGGAAACAGTTATATGCTGATGGATACGGGCGATGGCTGGGCTTCGGTGAGGTTGTGCGGATACAATGAATATTTTGAAAGCTATAAAGCGGCATACGGGCGAATGGTATTTGATTTAATGGAAAAAGATTTGGAAGAAAGAATAGGGTTTGCGGTAAATACGGAAGAAGTGGAAAGTATAGTAAGAGGCAAAGATATGATAGGAGGATTATTTAAATTTTTAAGTGAGGGAAAAAATGTAAGAATGTAGTGTAAAGGGATTTTGTAAGAATATATATTATTGTGTAAAGAATCAAAAAGAGGAAGTAAAAGATGGGATTATCGGTTGCGAAGTGGCGCAAGGCGGCGGGAGCCGTACGCGTTATGGAAGGGAAGGGAATTTCAGGAATAGAAATTTCCGGTAAAAAGGTATCTTTGGATATTTTGAAAAAGAAATATCTGAAAGATGTAAGGTTTGACGGAAAAGAAATGTTTTTTCGTGGAAACGGGGCAGTATCCACGGAAGAATTAAAGATATTAGAGCTGGTCGGTAAAAAAAATAAAAACCCGGAAAGGAAAATAAATTCTCAAATAAAGCCGTGTATAAAAAACGATTCTACGGAAAAGTTGCGTGGAAAGGCCGGTTTGCTTTTGGAGGCGGTATATGGAAAAAAAGGAAAAAATGTAGAGATAAAATACCGTGATGATGAAATGTGCAGAATATGTGTAGTTAGAAAAGGAAAAGTATATGTGTTTTTAAGATATGACAAAAAAAGCTGGTTATGTACGATAACGGAAGGTGATTATTTTTATGATATTGAAACAGGCATAAGGGTAAAATGGGTGGTATAAAATGAAATACATTGATGTGATGGCGGAAGAAGGTATGAGGAAGTTGTGTTATAGGCTGGATGTGGTGGTAGACAGGGAAAAGAACAGTATGGATATAAACGGGTATAAGTTTAAGAAATATTTGGATGCTATGGGGGACGAGTATATATTGTTGGAAGGGTTGAAGAAGCGGGAAGGGAAGTTATATGAAAAGGAGGGGGAGTTAAAGTTATTGTTCCGTTATATGTTAAAGAAAGAGATAGAATATTATATAAGCAGGGGGATAACGAACAGGATGTGGAGGGATGAAGGAAATAATATTAAATTTTTTTATAAGGATAAATTGTTTGAAATAAAGAGGGAAGGCGGCGAATATATATTAAATACAAACAAGTTTAAGAAAGAGACAGTGGCATTTAAAGATTTTAACGAAGCGGAAAAAGAAATATTTTTTTGGTATTTTTTGGAAAGTTTGGGAAAAAATATGGCAAGAAACGATATAAGGGTGTGGAAAAACAAATTTAAGGAGAGTAAGGAATATGCTTTATGGAGAGAATGAAAACATAAACGCTTCGATAGCGGATATTGTGGTAAAGTATGCTGAAATGGATTTTAACAAGATCGGGAAGGTGGAAAGGGAAGATATAGAGGAAGTGATATTGGAAAATATAGTCCGTGGGATAATGGATGTATTGCATAATGGAAGTGATTGTGATGAAAAGGAAGAAAAGAACGATATATTTGAGTTAATAAATTTTTGGGTAGCGGTATTCGGAAGGGACAAGGATAAATTTTTGGAGAAGGTAAGGAACAAGGTTGAAGAAATAAAGGATGAAGATAAAAAAAATGGATAAGTTTTTGAAAAAAGCGTACGGTGTATGGCTGGATATACTGGTAAAGAGGATAGAGAACCATGTGATGAAGAACACCGGTGTATGGTATGAAGACCGTATAGAAATGTTGGAAGAAAGGTTGGAAAAGCTGTTGGACAGGGTTGAAAGGAATATTAACAAGTGGGGGATGGATAAGAAGTGTATAAGGAAGGAAGAGTTTGGCAGGATAATGGGAAGACAGATAAGGGATATGCTGGACAGGCGGAATGTTACGGGGGAAGGGGAAGATATTAAGAAGGAATTGCTGGGTACGGAAGGGATTAATTTGTGGAAGACGGAAGATTTGAAGGAGGTGTTAAGAAACAAGATAAAGGAAGAGATAAATTTATGTTACAAAATATATTCGAGGCGGGAGAGACTGCCGTTTGACATAAATTATTTTTGTGAGAATATAAATATATATTATACGGTATTGAAGATGATGGAATGTGAAAACGGGAGCGAGCCGGAAGTATTAAGGTATATAATCGAGTCTTTGGAAGATGATTCGGGTTTGACGAAGGGAAAGTTGAAAGAGATAAGGCGTATGTATATGAAGTGGAGGATAAGGTAGGAAAATAATTTAAAAAAGGGGAGAGATTATGAAAAAATGGTTTTTGGTATATTTGTTATTAGGGTTGGTATTGTATGTAGTAATGTTGGTAAAAGAAAGGATGAGTATAAGGGAAATATTAAAAGTTAAATATGAAGTAATAAGGTTCGGGATAATGTTTTTAATTATATGGCCTTTTTACAAAACAGGCGAGTTAATAGTGGAAATAAGAATGTTAAAAAATAAAGGAAGGGTAAAAGATGTTGGAAATATTGGATAAAATAATAACGGTATATATAGCGGCGGGGTTGTTGTATTTTGTTGTAAAAAACAGAAAAAAGGGAAGGAATATATTGAGATATATATTTTGGCCTGTATTTATGATAGAAAAAATATTGAAGAAAGTCTTTAAAGAAGAGGAAGAAGAAATAAAAGAGGGGGAAGAAAAATGATATTATTTTTTTATATAACGGCGGGTTGCATATATTTGGTGTTGTCGGAGTGGAAGAACAACGCGAAAAAAGAAGATGCGGAAAAATTTTATAATGATACGATGTTGTGGATAAGTAATATAATTTTGCATATGGTAAAAAAGGCGGGGGAAAGAAAGGTTAAAAAGATAAATGGTTAAAATAATATTGGTAAAATCAATAGTGGTAACGGTAATATCGGTTACGGTTGTGGTATTGGGAAGATTGTTATTGATTTACGCGATGGGAAAAAAGGAAGAAAAGGAAGAAAGGAAAAGAAACTGGAAAGGGCAGATGAAAATAAAATAATAAGGAAGGTATGGAAAATGATGAATTTCAGGGGAAAGATATTATTAAGGAAAATATATCCTTTGGTGAGTATGTTATTGCTGGTAGTAATAACGATATTGGTAATATCCGTGATCAGCAGGAGTGAGAAAGCGGAGTTAGTGCCTATAAACAATGAATTTGAGATAGGCAAAACGGTAATGTTCGGTTGCGAGTATGTGATATTGGATTATGTGGGCGAGGGAAAATCGGTAAGGTATGCTGTATTGCACAGGCATGATTGCAAGAACCACAGGTAATCGGGATGAGGGATAATAAATAAAAAAAGGAGAATAACAATGAAAAAAATGAAAATGATTATGTGTTTATTAACGGTATTTTTGATTTTGGGATGTAATAGTATGAAAAATTTTCCCGAAGCGGCGTATGAAGGTGAAAAGGAAGTAATCAGGGAATATGAGGAAGAATGGAAGGAGTCGCGGGAGTTCGGGGATGATATGGTGGAGGCATATATAAGCCGTGCTTTGTTTAAAAATATAAACGGGAATATGTTGGGTTTTTCATATATCGGATATTTGTGCGAAACCCCTGTCAAGATAAGTAACAAGTATTTACAGATGGTGATGGGTTTGACGGAAAACGGATTTCCCAAAGTAACGGGTGATGATTACAGGATGTTTTGGGAAAGTTTTGAAGATTTCAAAAAGGAAGCCATGTTAAGGGCGGGGAAATGGTTTGTATTGGAAGTTTCGTATGTTTACAGGGGAAATATAGACAGGGATGATACGGAAATATACAGGTTGTTTTTGGACAACAGGCGGATGGTATTTGCGGGAAGGCTGGAAGAGGACGGGAGTGTGAGAGGCACGATGTTAAGGAAACCATGAAAAAAATAATGTAAAAAAAATATGTAAAAAGAGAGTGTAAAAATGAAAAGAAAAAGTGTAAAGGGAATATTAACAGTATTATTATTTTTATTTTCGGTATTGGAAATACATTCGCAGGAAGTATTCGTACAAAAATATTTCAGGGAAATTTCCGAAGAAGAATATTATAATATGTATAATGACTATGTAAACTGGTGTTTTATACAGGAAGATATAAGTATATGGGGGAAACTTTATGAGGAAGAAAGCAATAATCCTTATATAAGATTTTTTAAAGACAAGCACGGTAATATTTGGCTTGAAACACAGGGGCCGTTTTACAAAACGGTGGTGTGTTTCGCGGTAGACGGGGACGAGATGGAAGAGGAAGGGTATGTATCGTATGCTGATTTTATATGGATTGAATTGGAAAAGAGGTTTTCGTTGAGACAGACGGGAGAGGAAATTGCGGGATATTTTAAAAAGACAAGGTAACGGGTAATTGTCCGGGAAAGGAAAAGAAAAATAAAAAGGAAGGAAGGAAAAATGAAAAAATTGGATAAAAAAAGTTTGGAAAACTATATAAATCTTGAGATTTGTTTTAAAAAAGCCATTTTACAGGAACATGTAATTGACAATATAAAAGAAATAATAAAGATAATGGATTGGGAAGTATTTGATGGAAAAATAAGAAATGTCGAAGCAAGGATACATGGTGATAATGATTGCAATATATATAATACGAGGGAAAGCGGCAGGGATATATTATATTTCAATGATTCTTATTTAAAGCATAGCAAAATGATAGAATTGCTTGCGGACATATTCGCGTGTTTGGTAAAAGTAATTACGGGGTATCACGGTAAAGATGAAAAGAATTATGAATATACGGATGAAAGATTAAGGTATTTTAAATCGGTAGGTTTTGAAAAATTGAATAAAAAAACAGATGGTAAAGAGTTGTTTTATATGCGTATGTGTAATATGTTGTATTATTTGGAGTGTTATATACCGAAGAAAATATATTTAATAGAAAACGCTATAGGGGTAGATACGGGGTTAATAAGGGAAAAAGATTATAAAAAATTAAAATACGGTATAAGGAAAAATAAAAAAACAAAAGATTATTCTTATATTGAGATAGTAAACAGGATAAGAAAATTTAACGGTGTTACGGATTATTTGTACCGTGAAAGAACATTGGAATATTTAAAAGATAAATGTGTCGGAAATATTGAAAAGGGAAAGGACACAGATGGTAATTTTGGAATATTAAGGTATATCAGCAGGCTTTGGAGTACAAAAACGGAAATTTGGGAAAATATATATTTGAACATGTTAAAGCGTTATTGGTTTAATGATTATGTAAAAGAAGAAATGAAAGCGGTACAAAAAAATAAATATAAAAAGGAAAAATAACGAAGGAGATTAAGAAATGGAAAAACGCGGTATCACAATAGGCGAAATTAACCATATAAACTATCTACTTGCGGGTAGAAAAAATCTAAGAATGATTTTAAAGTATGGGTCATTAACAGATTTGCTTGAAGGAGAAGAAACAGTCGCTAAAAATATAGCAAAGAGAGAAGAAGAATACCGCAAAATAGAAGCAGAATTGATTGCTATGGGAGTAGATTTAGGAGAAGAGGAGAAATAAAATGAAGGAAATATTCAGGAATGTAAAAGAGACGGGATTGTATGAAGATATATTGTATAATTTATACAGGATATATGAATATTTTAACGAAACATTTTTTGATAACAAGGCTAGGAAAAATATTATATTTAAAATAGACGGAAAACAGAAAATAAAAAACATAGAATCGTATGGTTATATGTTAATGAATGGCAGAACGATGGTATGGGAAATATATTTAAATTTAAATATGGTAAAACATTTAACGAAAGAGATGGTATTAAGTTGTATATTTAGTAGTATGTTGTATATATATTTAGATGATGAGTTTGACGGTGATGAAAAAATTAGAAATAAATTATATAGGGAATGGATGGTAAAAGTAGGATTTGTAAAATATGTAAAAGATAAAAATATAGATATTGTAATAGAGAAAGAAAGTAAATTACAAAAAGCAATGGAAGAAATACCGGATATGAAATATTTATTCGGAAATTTGGAAGAGTGCGTGTATTTAAATGTTATTGGGGAAAATATATATAACGGTAAAGATGGAAAATTTTGTGAAGATATTGTATACAAAGAGGGTTATAAATATTTAGAGAAGGAATATAGCGTGTCAAGAGGGGATGGAACAAAATATATTATATATAGCGAAAATTCTTTGGCAGGAGCCGTAAAAAAAAGATGTAAATTAATAAAAAAAATGTTAAATTTTGAATGTGGCATTGGTTCAAATATAGAAGAAATATTAGAAGAGCTTTCAGAGATATATGAAAAAATGTAAAAGGATTTAAAAGAAAGTAACGGTAAATAAAACAGATTAAAAAATTGGTAATATGGGGTAATGTATGGATAATATAAGTGAAAGATATAACGCTATAAGAAAGTATATAAGCTGTATTACTCGAGGGGAAGAAATGGATAACAGTATGTTAAGGCTGTTAAACAGGGGAAGGAGGAACAGGGAAGCGGAAAAAGACAGGGAAACAGATATTGGAAAGAGGGAAAAAAGGAAAAAAAGAAAGAAAGAAAAATATGCCGGGGAAAAAGAGAATGCTGGGAATAGAGAAAATAGAATACAAGAATAAGGCGGAACTGGAAGGACTTGTTAAATATAATGATATGGAAAATTACAGGGGGAAAAATGAAAAGATAACGGGAAGCGGGATGGACGGATATAATTTGGTTTCGGATAAGAAGGACAAGTTGTTTATAATAATAAAAATAACGGGGGAAGACAACGGAAAGAACATAATGAATTATTATTTTGACAAATGCCGCAGGTGGCTTGGGAAAATATTAAAGCCGAAAAATATGGTGGTAACATATATATATAACAATGACATGCCGTTTATGTATGCCGTATATATGAGGGAGGACGGGGAGAATATAGTTGGAAGTTATCTTAAAAAAATGTTTGAAAAGAAAATATCGGGAATATTTGAAAATTTGAAGGAAGGAAAAAGCATAAGGAGTGTTTATTATGGGTAAGGTATTGAAGGAATATGTTGAAATAAGATGCAAGGATAAAGATACCGTAAGGAGGATAAAGGATAATATAAAAAAAATAATGGAAAAATATGATTATGATGAAAAAGAATATGTGCCTGAAATAGCTAAAAAAAGTTTGAAAAAATCAAGAAGTAAAATAGAAAAATATATGGATTATATAAAAAACCGCAAGTTCGGTATAGATACAAATATAAAAAATACAAATGCTTGTATAAGCGTAAAAGGCGAAAAGGAAAGAAGCAAACATTTATTGTATTGCATGGATGTATGGATGTATGTGTACGAGATGAGATATTTCGGGATAATGGACGAGGATTACAAGATACAGGATTTTTGGCGGGAGTTTATGGGATATTATGTCGGAAAAAAAGATTTTTTTGAAGAATAAAAAGGGTATCGGATGATTGTAAGTTTACGGGAGACCGGAAAGAAGTACGGGATAATATATACGGATCCGCCGTGGCCGCAGAAGAAGGGAAATTTAAGAAAGGTAAGGCCGGGACAGAAGAAAGAACTGGATTACAAAACATTGTGTTTGGAAGAGATAATGGAGATACATGATATTGTTTTGAAGGAAAATACGGAGGAAAAGCATAATGTGTTTTGCTGGGTGATAGACAAATATATACCGGAAGCCGAGGATATTTTTGACAGATTGGGATATAAAATACACGCGAGGATGGTATGGGACAAGGGGAACGGGATAGCGAGCGCGTACACGGTAAGGTACAGCCATGAATATTTGTATTGGTTTTACAAGCCGAAAAATATGTTGATGGTTGATAAGGAGGCGAGGGGGAAATATTCAACGGTGATAAGGGAAAATTCGACATATCATTCAAGAAAACCGGAAGCGGTGTATAAGATGTTGGAAGATATGTTTAAAAAAGAGAGTAAGTTGGAATTGTTTGCGAGAAAAGAGAGGGAAGGCTGGGACAGTTTTGGAGATGAAATAGAGGGAAGGAAAGGGTAAAAAAATGGGATACCGGAATTATGTTATAGATAAAAATTATTTGAAAATAAGTTATTTAAGGGACAGGGATTTGGAGATTAAAACGGAAGAAGAATATTATTTGTATGAAGTTTATACAAACGGAGATTTGAATATAAGGCAGATAAAGGGAATAATGGACGGTATTGACAAGGAAGTAAAAACGCACGGGAGCAGGGAGTTAAGATATATACTGAATAAAAATTTAAGGGAGATAGAAGGAATAAAGTTTCGTGTTTACGGAAAGTTTATAGAAGATGTAAAGATGGAGATAAGGTATAACAGGACGGAAATAGAAAACAGGGATACCGAATATGTGGTAATAAAAGTAAATAACAATGTGTTGCCTTTGGAAAACACGGGGTTGGATGAGGGAATGCAATATTTTAAATTGTTGGAGAAAATGATAAGAAGGGGGGGCGATGGAAATATAATAAAAATGTTCAAGATTGTATGCAGGGAGATGAAAAATAAAAGATATTGAAAAATGGTCAAGGGGTAATGAATGGTAAAAATGATAGTAACGGCTGTATATATTGTTATAGGACTTGTGCTGTCGGTAGTAGTGGTAAAAAGCAACAAGTTAAGCGGGGGATATGTAATAAAGACATGCATATATGTAACATTGTTGTGGATATTACTTTTAATTAATTTTTTTTACGAGATGTTAAAATTAAAGGGTATAGTAAAAAAAGAAAAAAAGTATAAGGAATTTACGGTAGAAAAGTTAAAATATACGATAGTATGCAAAGAGAAGGAAGAAGGGGGAAACAAATATACGGAAGTAAATATAAGGGACAAGGAAAAAGAAACGGAAAGGATATATATTATTAAAAATGATATATATACGGTAAGAAACATACTGGAAGCGGCGGATGAAGAAAAAATATTTTATTATTTAAACAGCAGTTTAAAAAAAGGGGAAAGACATGGGAATAGAAAAATATAATGTGATAAAATTAAGCGAGAATAATTATCAGGCGGAAGACTGGTATAACAGCAGGAAGATAGTCGTATATTACAGAAGGACATCGGATACGACATATTTTATAAGAAGCGAGGGGATATACCATGATATATTCATTTATTACAAAAACGGCGCGTGGTATGATTCGGAAGGTAAAAAATATGACGGAAGAAAAATGGCCGAATACTGTATTTTGGAATATTTATTTGGATATATAAAGGATCTTGTAGATTTAATAATGGACGAGTTGAAGAAAAAATACGGATATGTGGACAGTTATGTGAGGAAAGACGGCACATGTCTGAATTGGGAAAGGACCGGAAAAAGAAAGATGGAGATAAGGGGTGATGGTATAAATTGCGTGGTAAAAAAAAGAATGTTTGGAGGTTATAAGTTTGGTGATAAAAACGGGAAAATTGGCAGTGCCGGAAAAATAAAAGATATAGAGGAATATTTGGTAAAAAACTATATGGTAAAAAGATATGAAAAATTAGTGGTTACATTGAATGAAGCGGAAATAGGAAAGAAAATCAACGGGGAAACGGGGTAATTAAAAAATGTTGGAAAAATTCAGGATAAAAAAAGAATGTGAAAATGTATATAAAATAACGATACAGGATTATGTGGAATATTTTGATTATTATATAAGGTATGAATTAAAGATGGTAAGGTATTCTGATGAGACCAAATTTTTAAAAGGAAACAGGGTATATAAAAGCAGGTTATTGAGAAAAGGGAACAAGGACTATTCCGTGTACGGCGGCTGGGGTATTGATGACGATTTTGTATATATCAAAAGGGAAGATTGCGAGATGAGGTATATAGAGATATTAAGGGACAAGATATATAAAAAGTATTATGAAATATTGGGGAAGTTGTATATAAAAAGCAATTACGGCGGATATTTGTTAAACATAGGTGAAGAAAAAGAATTTGAAAAGGGAAAAAGATATGAGATAGGGGTTGGAAACAATAAAATATATTATGAAGGGAGCGAGAGGGCGGTTTATATAAATGAAAGCGGGGAAAAATTAAAGTTAAACGGAATGGCCGGAATCCCTTTGGAAGTGGGTTTCCGGGAAATAAGTTACGGTTTGACGAATTATATGGTGGAAAAGGATATGGAAGAAGAGTACGGGGATAATTTGGAAGGAAATAAATATATTTAAAAAGGGGAAGATATTATGAAAAAAAAGAAAGAAAAAATGGTTTTGAAAATTTGTATTGTTATTGCGGCGGTTATATTCGCCGTTTCGTTATTGGGTTTGATAAAATGTAATATTGATAAGAAATTTAAAGTGATTGAAGGAAACGGGGGAGAAAAAAAAGAGACGGTAAGGGCGGATGGTGTTGTTACGGGTGAAAAGATGAGAAGGGGCGAGGGCGACAGGCTTGAAAAAGGATTGGAAGAATTGGGGCGTGAAGATGTTGTAAGAAAGGGATATGAAAAGCTAAGGGATAACAGGCACTGGTTGAAGCGCAGGGAATCTTTGATATTGCGCGGGAATCATGATGAAGGAAAATTAAGGGGAAGAAAATTCAAGCCGGGGAAAAGATAGGTTATGATGGAAAGGAATGTGAACAGGGATCGGGATGAGGTTTTAAAAAGAAAGATGTCATCGGGGACCGTCAAGGAAAGGGGCGGGGACGGGATACTTATAATCGCGGAAAAGCCGAGTGTGGCGAGGCAGTTTGCGGCGGCGTATAACGCGGTATCGGAAGAACCTAATATATATAAAAATGAAAAGGAAAAAATAACGGTTACGCATTGTTTGGGGCATTTATTGGAAGCGTGGGACGCGAAAGAATATGACGAAAGACTTGAAAAATGGAATATGGAATATCTGCCTGTAGTACCGAAAGAGATAAGGTACAAGGTAGTGCCAACGAGCGCGGCGGTATTGAAGAGCGTGAAAAAATGTGTGGATAACGCGTTAAAGAGGGGAGATGAGATAGTAATAGGCACTGATGCCGGGCGTGAGGGCGAAGTTATAGCGAGACTGGTATTAAAGTATTGCAAGGCGGATAATTATGAAAAGCTGTCAAGGTTTTGGGTATCGGAATCCCTTGCGGACAGGGAAGTGGTATATGAGGGGATGAAAAAAAGGGTATCTTTAAGGAATTATGACAAGCTGGCAAAAACGGGAATAGCGTGGAAGAATTGTGATTGGATATTCGGAATTAATATGACGATGTTGTTTACATTGTACGCGAGGAGCGAGGGATGGAAGGGGAAACCGAATGTAATGAATGTGGGCAGGGTACAGACCGCCGTATTGAATGAAATATACAGAAGGGAAAAAGAGATAGAAAATTTCAAACCGAAGGAATATGAAGAATTAATAGTGGAGACGAAGGACGGGATAAAGGCATATTTGATAAACAAGGAAACGGGGGAGAAAAGATTTTATAATGTTCCGAACGAATATGTTTTAAGATGCGAGGACGAATTAAAGGCGATAAAAAAAATAAAAGAGAAAGACGAAAAAGGGGAAAAGGAAAGTTTTTTAAGAAGGGTATTGCTGGTAAAGGATGTGTCAGAAAAGAGGGAGGTAATAAAACCGCCGTTATTGTATAACACGAGTGATTTGCACAAGGAAGTATATAACATATACGGGATAGAACCGGCAAAAACAATGGGTATAATGCAGAAGCTGTATGAAGAGGGGACATTAAGTTATCCAAGAACGCCGTCAAGGGTATTGGGAGTGGGTAACGAAAAAAAATGTTTGGAATGGTATGAAGAAATAGTAAAAAACATGCCGGAGTTTAAGGATATAACGGACAGAAAAAAATATATGGTGGAAAACAGAAGGTTGTACAACAACAGCCAGTTGGAAGATCATTACGGACTGGTTCCTTTAAAATATAAGGAAAAGGGAGAGGATGACGCGTACAAAGTGTGGAATTTGGTAATGGTTAGGTTTATGATGCAGGGGATGAAGGATTTTGAGGCTGAAAAGGTAAAAGTTATTTTGGAAAAGGGAATATATGATTTTGAAGCGAATTTCAGGAATGTAAGGGAGGACGGCTGGAAGCGTTACGAGGTAAGAAAACGGGAAAAGGAAGAAAAGGCGGACGAGGACGAATTGAAGGTAAGGATAGAGAAAGGGCAGTTAAAAGAGATAGAGAACTGGAAACTGGTAAAGGACAAAACGAAACCGCCGAGACTGTATAATTACGCGACAATACTCGCGTTCATGCAGAATCCCAACAACAGCAACGAGGAAAAAAAGTTGGTAGGGATAGGAACGGAGGCAACGAGGGCGGCGCATATAAAGGGGTTGGAAGATAATAATTTTATAGTAAAGACGAAGAAGGGGTTGTTGGTTGAAGATAAGGGGAAAACATTAATATCGCTTATAGACGGGACGGGGATATTGAAAGAAAGCGTGAGGGCGAAAGAGACAACGGAATGGGAAGAGTTGGGGGAGAAAGACAGTGATTTATTGTTAAAGAAAACGATAGATTTGGTATATAAGAGCGTAAACGAGGTCAGGGGAAAATATAAAAGCGATGTATTCAAGGAAGAGGTGATGGGCGTGTGTCCGGCTTGCGGCGGACGGGTAATGGACGGATTTTATTTGTATTATTGCGAGAACGGGAGGTACGAGAACAAGGAAGTAAAAGGGTGCAGGGTAAGGATACAGAAAAATGTAATGGGGAACAGGATAGAAAGATCCGACATGGAAGAATTTATAGAAAGCGGGAAAACAAGGAAGTTTGTGGGGGTAACGAAAGACAATGATAAGACGGAATTTTATTTTGTATATGACGAAGGAAAAAAGGAACCGCAGATAAAGATAGAATACGAGAAAGAAGAATTGGGAAAATGCGTGATATGCGGAAGCAAGGTCGTATCGGGATTAAAGTCATATTATTGCACGGGAAAAAAGGGGAATGAGAAGTGCCGTTTTTATTTATTCAAGGAAATATCCGGGGCGAGGATGACGGAAACGAGGGTAAAGAAATTGTTACGGGGTGAAAGATTGGAATTGGAATTTATGACAAGGGATAAAAAGAAGTACAAGTCGGTATGTTATATAAACGGGAACGGGGATTTTGTAATTAATTAGAATTTGAAATTTGTAAGAAGGGTATCGTATGAGGAAAAAATATAAGAGAAGAAAAAGTGTTTTATTTTATATAATGATTGTGGTGATGCTGGTTATTTTTAACAGTATATTGTGGAGAATATTTGATGTGAAGCTGTTAAAACAAATAGCGGGTGTCGGACTTGTGGCGGTTGTGGTGGTGATATTGAAGATATTGGAGAGGAGGGGAAGGGGGGGAATGTTATACAGAATATTGGATTCGGAAAAAAGCAGGATAATGTTAAGGGATATAAATATTGAGGGAAATATATTGAGATACATGAAAGCGGAGTATCATATACGCGAAACGGGAGAAACTTACCTTGTAAAGGGGTTACTTGATTTGGATAATATGGACAATTTGAAGATGTGGTATATGGATTTTATAGCGAAGAGGATAATAACGGAAGGGATTAAGGATATATTAATATTGGGCGGCGGGGCGTATATACTGCCGGGATGGATAGCGGACAACTGCGGCTGGATTAATCAGGATGTGGTGGAGAATGACGAAGGGATAACGGAAATAGCGAAAGATCATTTTTATTTGGAAGAAGAAAACAGGATGAATATATATCACGGGGACGGTAAAAGATATTTGGAGAAAAGTGAAAAGAAATATGATTTGATAATACAGGATACATATATGGGGGAGGAAGAATATGATTCTTCGGAATATTTTGAATTGGTAAGAAAAAATTTAAAGGAAAGCGGGATATATGTATTAAAAACGGGAGCGAGGGAAAAGCTGGAATATGTATGCGATAAATTCGGGGAAGTATTTAAGGAAGTGTATATGGTAAGGTACGGACATGACAGGGAATCCGGCGGAACAAACGGAAACAGGGAAGGATTGATATTGGTAAACAGGGATACGGGATACGGTGAAAACATGGAAAGAAAAAATTAAAAAAAGGAAAAAGGAGAGAAAGATGGACAGGACGGTAATAAGGATAATTAATGTGGGAGTGTCGGTGTTATTGGTATTGGTATACGCTTGTTTGGCGTTTGTATCAATAACGGATTTTATCGAGATAGGGGGTTATGCGAAAGTTTTGTTATATGTGTTTATATTGTTTGCGTTTACGATATATATGTTAATAATGGGGATAAAGGAAAACATATCGCATATAATGGGAAAAAGGGGAAAAGATGGAAAAGATAGAAAATGAAAAAGACGGGGGAAAAAAGAAAAATGAAGACGGATATATAGGTATTGCGGAAAGAATAGCGTTAATGAGGGACATAGATTTGAGCGGTAATTTTGCGGGTGATGTAAAAAAGATGGCGGAAGAAACCTGTATATATTTAAAAAAGTGTGGATTGGAAAAACTGGATAAGGAAGAGATAAGCCAGTATTGCGCCGTATATATAAAGAGCGGAAAAAATTTATTAATATCCAAAATAATAGACGGCAAGTTGGGAGAAAGTATAAGTGGTGAAAACGGCGTGGAAGTGATAGGAAACGATATAAGGAAAGAAATCGAGAAAGTATTTATATACGAATCGGAGAGGGGAAAGTTTTTGGTAAAGGGAATAACGGGGATATACGGTTATGCGGAAAAGGACAGTTTGCTGGTTATGGTAGAAAAGGATAATAGGCGGTATTGGACCGTATATTATTTCGCAAGTATCGAGGGAAAGACGAAGGAACAGATAAAGGACATACATGTAAGGTTTGAGAACGGGGTAAACAGGGATTCGTTGGAAATTTGTACGGAAGGGTTATTTTTCATATATTTACTGGAAAGGAAGATGAGGGAAGAGAGGGGCGGGCTTGAAGTAAGAAACAAGATGAAGGATATAAAGAAGGTGGTAAGAATAGGCGGGCGGTACAGGAAGGTAAGGAAGGCGTGGATTGAGAGGAAGATAGGGTATAAAAAGTGAAAAATTTGAAGTTGAAAAAAACTGTAATAAGTGCTAATATTAAAATAATAAAAAAAAGGGGTAAAGATGGCGGTAGTAAGGGAAAAAGAGATCTACGGGAAGTGTAAATCGTGCGGCGGGGATATAATCGAGTGGGAGAAGAGCTGGTTTTGCACGAATAGCAGGGAGGGGGGATGCAAGGTACATTTGCCGAAACGGATAATGGGAGTGGAAATAACGAAGGAAATGGCGCGTGAATTTTTCGGCGGCAGGTATGAGACGGACGAATTCGAGGGTGTAACGCGTGAGGGAAAAGAGGTAAAATTCCGTATGGCGTATAGCAAAGAGGAAAAAGATGTTGTGCCTGTTTTCGGGAAGGTGAAGCAGGAGCCGATAGGGAAATGTCCGGTATGTGTTGACGGGGAAATATATGTAAAGGGCGGATATTTTTGCTCGAATTACAAGAGCGAGCCGGCGTGCGGTTTCCGGTTATATAAGGAGATGTACGGAGCGAAGTTTACGGACGAGATGGTAAGGAAGCTGATAGCTGGGGAAATTTTGAAGGATGTGGAATGCGAGACGAAGGAAGGGAAGAAATACAAGAGTAATATAAGGATAGGGACGGAAGGGGAAAACAGGGGCGATTTGATATTACAGAGTTAGGGAGAATATGGAAAGGAAGAAACGGGTAAAGTACAGCAGGGAAACCGAAATATATGACGAATTGTTGAAAAAGAGCCGCGAGAACACTGAATATTTGGGCGGTGTATTGAGGAGGAAGATAGAGCGGCTTTGCGGGGACCGTGTGTACGAGGTATGGGGTTTGGTAGAAGAGTACGGGCGTAAGGCGTGTGAGAACGAGGGGGTATTGGAAGAGGTAAAGATATACGAGGTAACATTCCGTGTATTGGAAGAGGTGATGGCGTATTTGAAGGAAAAGAGCGGAAGCTGTGGAGATATAGAGGGAGATTTGGCGGGAAGGCGTGAAATATACGGGAGTGGAAAAAGGGAAGAAAAAGAGAAAAAAGGCTTTACAGAACGGAAGATAAAGGAGTATATTAAAAGCAGGGAAGAGTGCCGTATATTATGCGGACAGGTAGAGCATTATGTTGGGAAGTTACGGGATTACCGGACCGGGATGACTGCTATAGAGGTAACGGGAATATTGGAAGGCGCGGTAAACAAGATAACTGACGAGATAATGTCGAGAAGGAATGTGTTGATGTTAAAGCACAGCAAACAGGATTTCAGGAAGAAGGGGAAGAATATAAAAGAGAAAAAGGCAAAGTAAAAGTAAAAAAGACAGGGGGGAAAGTGAAATGGTTTCTTGGGAGGGAAAGCCGTTTTTGGAAAATAGCTTAAAGAAAGTAAAAAAACGCGAAAAAAGATCTGAAAGATTTGTAATTTATTATTGTGTAAAGAATGGAAGGGTGAAGGTATGAAAATGGTAAACGCGCTGGAATCGGGGCAGGAAGAATTTTCTTTTATAAACGGGGAAAGCCCGGCAAGGGACGGGAGGAAGGATGTTTTGAGGGCGTTTCTGCCGTCAAATTTCGTCTATTTTCCGTTACCGTTAAAAAGTACGGATAAAAGCGTATCAAAGTACGAGCGGGAATATAACAATTTCAAGATGGTAATGAAAGGGGATAAAGGCATACCGGGCGGAAAAATAGGAAGGGAGTTATTGGCATTTTTTACGACCGAGGCCGTAAAGAACGGGAGTTCGGGCGGTGATATTGAGTTGAATTTTGATTCGTTGACGCAGTTGAACAGTGTATTGGGAATAAAGCGTGGAAGCAGTTTTGAAACGACAACGGATATGATCGAAAAGTTCGCGTATACGAGCGTATCGTTTTTCAGGAAAAGAAATGATGTATACAGGAAGGGCGAGATACAGGGATATTTGACGAACGGGGAGAGGGCGGATTTGGCAAAGAGGGCGGAAGAGAAAAATGTTATACAGTTGAAGGAAATGTATAACATGTTTTTTTTCAAGAAGTACGGGGAATTGAGCATAGAAAAAGACAAGGCAAGGAGCGGGGAAGCGATAAGCGTAAACATAGTATTGAGCGAGGCGTTCGTAAAAATGGTGAGCGAACATCCGATAAAGATAAACTGGAATATATACAAGGAGATAAAAAGTTCATTGGAAAAGGACATGTATGTATGGTTTGTATACAGGAATAACGGTCGGTTTCCTGCGGAGGGCATACATATACCGAGGAACAAGATAATCGGACAGTTCGGTTTCGGACAGAAGGATACTGGAAAAGGACTGGAAGAGAAAAGGGTATACCAGTATATAATGGAAGCGATAAGGAACATAAAGAAAAAGTATTTGAATGAAATGGATTTTGAAGAGGTAAAGGATTGCAGGGGATACGGGAACGGGATATTGTTAAAGAAATCGAATTACGAGGAGGATAATAACGCGTTGATGTACGCGCCTTTGTTTAACTGGTAAAAAATTGTGTAAAGAATGCAAGAAAGAAAAAAATTTAAAAAAGGAAAATTAAAAAAAATGAAAAAGCGTTGGTATTGCGTGGCGAAACGCAATGGTGAAACTGGAAAATATGAAGTATTTATAGAGAAAAGAAGCGGGGAAAAAAATGCCGGAGAAATGTTATTTGGCGGTTACATAAGCCGTGAAGAGGCGGCTGTAAGGTTAAACACGCTTGTAAATGTGGAAAAGAGGGAAGGTTGGCGGGATGAGGAAAATTGGGAATATATAGAATTTGAGGCGGATGAAGCCGCAAAGGAATTAAATAAAAAAAGATATGAATGTTTAAGCAAGGATTATAAAAAAGAGTATTGGTACGGAAAAGATTTACAGAGATTGTATGAAAGGAAAGTAATAAGCAAAGAGTATATCAAGGGGGTGGTGGCGTATAATATATATTCGATAGACAGAAAAGAAAACATGGAAGAGTATGATTTAAAAAAATGTTTGTATGAAATAAAACGGTATGAAGAAACGGAAAACGAAATATTAAAAAAAGAAATACGCGAAATAGTGGAAGAAAAAACAAAACTTGCCGATTTGGAAAATTATTTTGAAAGAATGGACAATAACGAAATAGGTGTTGAGGATTTCGGGTTGAACTATGTGATGTATGATAATGAATTAAAAAAAGTAATAGTGGAGAATTTGACCGGGAACTGGTTTGACTGTGAGGATTGGATAAGAAAACAGACGCGGGTGGACAAGCGAAACGGCAAAAAGTACGAGTTAATCGGCTGGGGGTTTACATTAAGGGAAGGATTGGAAGATGCTACGGAGAAGCTTTTGCTTTCGGGGTTGAAAGGAAGCGGAATAGATGTGGAAAAAGCGGAAAAAGACATTAAGACGATATACGGGAAGGCGGGGGAAAAAGGGAAGCCGGAAAGTATGGAGGAAGTGGAGTTTGACGGAACCGGAGAACTGGAAAACGGTATAGAAAACGGGTATAAAGATAAAATATTAATAAGGGCGGATGACGGGAAGTATACATATATAAGATGCAGGGGAAAGGACAAAGACGGAAAAGAAATATATATGTTATACGGGTATGAAAACAAAGGAGTGGAAGGAATAAAATATTGGGAATTAAAAAAAGATTATGGTGAAAAAAGTTTGATAAAATTTATAAAAAACAAGGGGGCATGATATGTACGAAAATATGGAAGAATATTGCAAGAATTTTTATTTTACAAGGAATGAAAAAGAAGATATAGGTGGAACTTATGATATAAATAATAATAAAGATATTGAGGGAAAGGAATATTACAGGAAATTAAAAGATAAAACATGTTTAAAATTAGGATATGCACATGACGGGGAACATACCGGAATGTTTTGGGAAAACAAAGGAAAAAAAGGATATTTTGTTGAAGATATAGAGAATAATAATTATTTCCCTTATAAGGCGGAGATGATAATGGATTACTCTATAAAATATTTGGAACAAATGGATAAAGTGGATGATGAATTAATAGAAAACACATTAAGGCTAGAGCCTCATATTTGGAAAAAGAAAACTAATTCGTTTGTGGATATTGATGAGTATAAATCATTGAATCTGGATCCGGGATACCAGCTTGGGGAAATGATGGGATGTGAATTGGTAAAATTTAAAAATGAAATATATCTTAATTTTGATTATTTATCTGATAGAGCAACATTAAATACATCTGATTTATATAAAAGAGACGGGGAAAATTATATAAAAAAGTATGGGGATGAAATAGTAGAGAATATAAAGAATAATATATCCGATGCTTTTGACGAATGGGATGAAAATTATGAAATAAATGACGGGGAAATTAAGGAATTTTTAGAACATGTTGGAGCATATTTAGACAGGGGTGAAAGAGATTTTATTAAAATAATGGATAAGATGAATGTAGAAAAAATGGATTGTTATTATTATACTAATGACGGGAAAGAATTGGATTTAAAAGACAGGGTATATATTGGAGAGGTAAAAAACGGAAAATTGGAAAAATATAAATGTAATAATAGTAACGGAATAGATACATATGTATTGGCAAGAACAGGCAAGAGGAATAACAAGGAATTAAAAGAATATTTTTGTTTTCCGAAAAACTTTAACAAATATAGTGCTAGATATTTTTTAAAGAGATGGGACGAGTATAAGAGCAAGGAAAGGGGAAAGGAAGAAAATAAAAAAAGGAAGACGGGAAGATAGGAATGGCCGGCGGAAATGATTATTTGTGGGACAATTTAAAATATTCGCAGGAGAAGGACGGGATATATTTATTGTTACATTTGGGGAAGAACACGAATATAATGGTACAGAGGAGCCATGAGGGTTACAGTCATTTCGCGCAATGGTTCTTGAAATACAACGGGAAGATAAAAAAGAGTTACGAGATTAAGGAGAAGAACGAAGCGTTACAGGCCGGATATTTTTTATTCATAGAACTTGTAACGGAAAAGATGTTGAAGAAAAAAGGGATGTAATATTTAAAAATGAAGAGGGTAATAGTATGGATGTTTGGAAAACAACGGTAAAGACGGACAGGTATGACACGGAAAAATATTATTATAATATAGAAAGCACGGATAATAATGTTATCCGTATCCGGGCGTATTCGGACGGTTTTTTACTTGCGGAAATAGAAAAAAAAGAAAACAATTCGTTTGGTGATACGGAAACGGTAAAAAAAGTAATGGAAAAAGTGGCGGAAAAAATTGAAAATGATGCCGTAATATTTCCTGAAAGGTCTTTGTCTTCGGATAATAATAGTAATTTTGACAATATATTTAAAAAATATAAGGATGATTATATTAAAAATAATGAAAACAAGATAAAATGGAAAGAACGGGATTTGGTGGTAAGGGAAACGAGCGTAAACATAGATGACAGGCATGTATTGGATGCTTTTGTATATAATATAAACAATGACAACAATACGAAAATCACATTCCAGCTTTCGTCAAAGGAAGAGGGAAAACTGATGGAAACGACAAGGGATATGGAAGCGGGAATGGACAAGGGAATAAAAGAGGCGGAAAATACGATACAAAATATGTTAAAGATAAAGTTATTTAATACAAAAATAAGTTTTAACGATTGGCAAAAAATATTAAGTAACAGTATAAATAATATGGGGAAAAAAGAGGGGAATGATATTATATGTTATTACTATGAAGAAAAAAACAATATTAATGAAACGAAGGATATAGGAAAAAAAGAATACATTGAAACAACGGTTGATAAATCGGGTATGTCATTCGGGAAAATTAACAAATATTATGCGAAAAAAAGCGATATATATGTATTGGAAATAGAAAGTAAAAATTTTGGAAACAAGTATTGGTATTTGAATAAAAATATAAAGAATGAATATATACATCATTATTTAGGTAAAATTGATGATAATATGGTAAAAACAATTATAAAAGAATATGAAAGTAAAAAAGGAAATGTAAAAAGATAAAAACCGTGTAAAATAATTTAAAAAAGGGGTGTTGTATGTATGATATATTAAAAACATTGTTTATAAGGCGGGAAAAAAACGATATGATTATAAGATTTTGTTCGGATGTTATAAACGGGAGGATATTGGCGGTTTACTCGGAAGTCGGAAGGGGCGGGAGAAAAACGAACATGGCGGGGATGAAAGGGAAGCCCGGTACGGAGGATGAGGTTGATTTCAGGAATGTATTGGTTAAAACATATTTGGATGCCGAGAAGAAAGGTTATACAAATTTAGAAAGTCTTGACAAGGCGATAAAGACAAATTACAGGGAAATGTTTAAAAAAGGGATAAAGGAGTACGGTTATACGAATGGATGCCGGCACGGGGGAAGGGAAGTATTTGTGGGTTATGACAAGACGGAAAAAGAAGGAAAATTGACAGTAAGATACGGAAAAAAAGAAATAGTAAATATTAATTTTGACGGGAAGTACAGGGATTGCGTGTTGACGGTAGACAGGGTGCGGAAAAATATAAAGGAAATAACCGCTGACGAGAATATGGAAAAGGCTATAAAGAAGGCGGTAATGAAGGAAGTAAAAATAAGCGAAAAGAAAAAGGTAAGGAAAAAGGAACTGGAGCATAAACTGGTAAACAAAATAAACATGAAGCGCGGAAGAGGAAGATAAATAAAAAAAATTTAAAAAAGAGAGGAAAAAATTATGAACAGTCTGAATAATTTTAAAGAAATTAAAAGGGAAGGTTACGGGTCAAAAGGTAAGGACGGAATTACCAAAGCGGAAGGTATTTTGAACGGTGAAAAAGTGGTTTTTGAAGTAAGGGCGGAAAACAAGGTAAAAGATTTTTTAATATCGTGCGAGTACAAGGGAAGCAGGTTTAGTATGGCGGTAAACGAGAATTTCGGAACTATGCTGGAGAGGTATTCGGAAAATTACAAGGGTACGGAACTTGAGAGGCACGGGCATATAGAAAAGGCGTTAAGGGATGTATTGGATATAGCTGATAAGAAAAAAGTAAATAATTTTACCGATTTCAGCAGGGTATTTGTTGATAATATTAATAAATTTACGGGTCAGAACGAGGAATTGTACGAGTATGAGACAAAAAGAAAAATAAACGGGAAAAATATTGTTGTAAAAATTGAAGATGTAACGAACAGGAAAGACGAAAATGAAAGGTATAACAAGGATATAGAGATCTCGGTAGGCGATAAAAAATTCGGAATAAAGTATATGAATGTGGAAAAGGGCGCGAGAATGACAGACAGCGTGATAAATTATTTGGAGAAAAATATAGAGAAAGTAAACGACAAGGTAATGGAAAAAGCGATGAACGAGGCATATACGGCGCATATGGGAAATGTAAAATATAATGACACGGGTGATTTTGAAAAATGGATAAAGGAAAGGAATGTGGATTTGACAAAAGATTTCAAAAGGATGGAATGTTACGGAAGGAAGGAGTTAGGGAAAGGAAGTTATCATAATATATTGGCGAAAGACAGGATGGCAAATGTATCACAGCCGTTGGAATTGGGGCATACGGGTGAAGGAAAAGCGTATAAATATAAATACAAGACACCGCAGAATGAAACGATATATGTGTTGGAAAGGGAAAACACGAGGATAAAGAAAAACGAAGTATTCTTTTTCAAGGGGGAATTCAATCAGGAAAGCGCGAAAGAATATTTGAAACAGTGGGATTTAAAGATGGAAACTGACAGAAAGAAGAATAACGACAAGAAGGCGGCCAAGAAAAAAAGTATTTAAAAATAAATAATAAAGGGTATGGTATGGAAGTATGGAAAAAATTAAAGGGTATTTGAAGAAGTTAATAGGGTTATTTAATAATGACAAAGGGATACAGAATAGTTATGACGAGAAGGCGGGAAATCCTAAAGTTGCGGAGCTGGTATGCGCGTTGCCGTGGTCATATTATGTAAAGAGGTATGATTATGCCACTGATACGATGAAGATAGAAGTATGCGTGGTAGTGCATAAGGACGGATGTTTGCAACAGAGTTTCGGGTTTCGGGGAAATGATTTGGACAGTCATTCCGCGTCCTATTTGGCGACATTAAACAGTCTGATGAACGAGAGTATAAAGAGGCTGGGGGACGGATGGATGGTGTCAATAGAGGCGCAAAGGTATACGACAAGACATTATCCCGAAAGCCAGTATGACAATTTGGCCGGATATTTGGTAGAACAGGAAAGAAAAGAAACATTTGAAAATTACGGAGAACATTATGATTCGTCTTATTACATGAACATAGTATACAAGCCGGAGCTTGATTTAAAAAGAAAAGCGGTAAAAATATTTTTTACGGAAGTGCAGTATGAAAAACAGCAGGAAGATTTGATAGATGATTTTGTAAAAAAGACCAAGAACTTTTTTAATTTGATGGAACAAAGAATGGTAATAAGGCCGTTGACGGTGAAAGAAACGCTTGAATATTTGCATTCGACAGTATCGTTAAACAAGCATGAGATGTTGGAGCCTGAAAGTTTTTTATTTTTGGATACATTTATATCGGACAGTACATTATATATAGGGCAGACACTGAAACTGGATGATTATTACATACCCATATTGTGTATAAATGATTTTCCGATGCAGACTTATCCGTCAATATTGCACGAATTGAACAAGACCTATATAGAATACAGGTGGGTATCGAGATTTTTTCCGATGGACAAACAGGAAGCGCAAAAAGAACTGGAAAGGTGGCAGGGAAAGCACCACGGGGCGAAAAAATCAACGGGACAGCTTATGGCGGAGATGGCGTTGGATGTAAATACGCATAAGGAAAATGTCGGAGCGTCCGCATTGGAGGGGGATGTAGGGGAAGCGATGATAGAGTTGCAGATGGAGCATGTCGGGTTGGGATATTATAATTCGTGCGTAATGGTATGGGATACTGATTTTGACAAGGCGATGGCGAAATTACAGGTAATAAGGACCGTAATAGAAAGTTTGGGATTTAACTGCAAGGAGGAAAGTTTTAATTCATATAACGCGTTTTTGGGAATGCTGGCGGGGGATATACACAGGAATATAAGGCGGCCTTTGGTAAATTCGGGTAATTTTTCACATGTATTGCCTTTATCTGCCGTATGGAGCGGTATTGAGTTTAACAAATTTTCAAACGAGATATGCGGGGTGGATATGCCGCTTATAACATGTTCTACGAATTACGGAACGCCGTTTTATTTGAATTTGAATAACGGGGATGTGGGGCATTCGCTGATATTCGGTCCTACCGGCGCGGGCAAGTCTACAATTTTGGGATTATTGACGGTTAGTTATTTAAAATATCCGAATTCAACTGTATTTATAATAGACAAGGGATGCAGTGCGTTAACGATGACATTGGCTGTAGGCGGGGAATATATAGATCCGTCCGGGATAGACAAATGTTTCCAGCCGTTGGCGGATTTGGAAACGGGCGCGGACAGGCAGTGGTGTTGTGAATTTATAGAGACATTGCTTGAATTGCAGGGAATAAAGGTAAACGCCGCAATTACAACGGCGATAAACTCCACATTGCATCAGATGTCGGTAATAGAACACAAAAGGCGGACATTGACGACATTCAGGCAGACATGCCAGTATTTGGATCCGCAAACGGGAAGAAATACGATAGACGAAGGGATATTGCCGTATACATTGAAAGGTCCGTTCGGGAGAATATTTGACGGGGATGAGAATAAAGTAACCGATTCGAGATGGATATTGTTTGAGATGAACGAACTTATGGAATTTAAAGAAAAGGTAGTAGCTCCCGCGATTATGATAATATTCAGGCTGTTGGAGAAAAGATTTAAGGGGCAGATGGCGTTACTGGTAATAGACGAGGCATGGAGATTTTTGGATCATGAAATATTCAGGACGAAGATGAGGCAGTGGTTAAAGGAGTTAAGGAAGAAGCATGTATTTTGCGTGTTTGCGACACAGGAAGTTAATGACGGGGCGAACAGCGAAATATCGAGTACATTGATACAGAATTGTCCGACAAAAATATATTTGGCGGATCCCGAAGCGTTAAACAATGTGGAAGCTTATACGAAATTCGGATTGACGGATGACGAGATTAATTTATTAAGCGTATCGCAAATGAAGCATGATTATTATTTCAAGTCAAATTTGGGAACGAGGTTGTTCCAGTTGCAGTTAAGGAAACTGACATTGGCACTTATGCGGCAACCGGACGCGGTAATGATAAACAGGAAAGGGGAGGAATACAGGTGGGGTGATTATCTTGAATATTTAATGGATAAGAAAAGAAGGGAAGGGATAAAGCGCGGATTTGTGGAAGAGATATTGGAGATGCAGGGAGTGGAATATAAAAAATATATAGAAAATATGTTAATAAGCGATGGAGAGGAAGTGTATGTTGCGTAAAGTGGTAATTATATTGGCGGGAATAATTTTAATTCAAGGAAGCGTGTACGGGCAGAAGGAATGGGAGGGCGGAAATAATTTGCCGGTATTAAGACTTATAGAGTTGTACGAGAAGGTAAAAACATTTGAATTATTGTTTGACGAGATGGAAGTATTGCACAGGCATATCAACCGTATGAATATGAGGATTAAGGCTGATTTGGAATTGAATTTGGGGAAGGTGGAAAATGAAGGGGATGTGGAATATTTAAGGTATTTAAACGATATGTTAAAAAGGACGAATGTGTATGAGTACAATATAAAGATGATCATAGACAATAATAATATAGACATAAATGATAAAAAGATAACATACCGTAGTATAGTAAAGAAGCCGTATTCGGAATATTTCAAGATAAACATGGATTTTTACGGATTTTTAAAATTTTCGGAAATGGACATGGTATTGAAAGAAAGCGAGATGTATGTTTTGAGAAAATTCGGCGAATCAATGCGGGGATATTTTTTGGAGGATATGCTTTATGAAAAAGTATTTAATATAAAGTATGAAGAGATAAAGGAAATAAGTCAACAAATTAAAGTATTACTGGAAGATGATATGGAAGGTTATTTTACTGTAATGGGCAATATAGTTGATTTAAGCAGAAGCGCGGGGGTTTATATGTTATATTTTGAAGAGATAATGAAGAAGTTGGAAATAGTGGATGATATTGTTAATATTTTTGAAGAAAATGTTGACAAAGGGGAAGAATTGGATGAAAATTAAGAAAATATATATATGGGAGTAATGTATGAAAAAAATAGCAAGTATGGTAATAATTTTTGTATTTATGTCGGGGGGATTGTTCGCGTCAGGTATGCCCGTAATAGACATATTGGGTTTGTTGCAGATGATAGAAAGCGGGTTTACGATGTGGGACCAGTTGGAAGCGAACATAGCGCAGGTTGAAAAGCAGTACAAGCAGTTGGAACAGACGGTAAAAGCTTTTGAATCCTATGATTTCAACGAATTCGGCAGGGGCGGTAATTTCCGGGAGATGTTTCGCGGAAGTTTGAGAAGCACGATGACTTATGTGAACAAGATGAACAATTTGGAAAGGGACATAGAAAACATATTAAACGCGAAGACGCTGAAATTCGGGAATCAGAGCATGTCGTTTACGGATATAATAACGAATCCGGCAACGGCGATAAAGGATGTGGCGGTGGAGTCGGTAGCTTTTGTCGCGATGGATCCTTTTAACATGTCGCAGGCGGAGAAGATAGCGTTTTTGGGAAGGTACGGATTGTCAAAAGAGAATTACATGAGAATGAGCATGGTGGGCGAGATATTGGGTGATAGCATGAGGGATATGAAGGCGAGGGCGCAGGCGAAAAGGGAAGAGAGAAAAAAAGAGGCGGAAGAACCGAACGCGTTATTGGGTGAGGCGTTGGAGACCGAAAGTTTGTTACAATTATCGCAAATAGAGGTAGTGCAGAAAGAGAAGCAAAAACAGGCGTTAAAGGATGTGGAGGACGCGGTATTAAGACAGGCGGAAACCCAAGGGTGGTTTTTTCAGATGATAGCGGAAGAAAGAAAATTGGCGCAAAGTTCTAGGAGCGGAAATCAGATTAATTTGGACAGGTTTTTGTCGGATCGGTTAAAAAAGTTAAAAGATAACGGGGATTTTGAAGACAGGGATTTAAGCCATGTAAATTTGAACAAGAAGGTTACACAAAATTATTTTAAAGCCGGATTTTAAAAAAAATATATTTATATAAGGGGTATTGTATGAAAATAAACAAAGTAATGGTTATAGGAATAATATTGTTTTCGATGGCGTTCAATGTATTCGCCCAAGGTATGCCCGTGCATGATGTTTCGAGATTTTTAATGGCGATAGAAAATTTTTTCACGGTAATAGACCAGTTGGAAGCGAATTACGCGGAATTGGAAGGAAAAATAAAAGAGATAGAACAAACCGCGAAGCAGTTTGAAGCGTATGATTTTAACGAATTCGGCAAGGGCGGTAATATCAAGGAGATGTTTCGCGGAAGTTTGAGAAGCACGATGACTTATGTGAATAAGATGAATAATTTGGAAAGGGATATAGAAAACCTGATAAACGCAAAGGGGTTGAAGTTGGGGAATCAGTCATTTTCCATAACGGATATAATAACGAATCCGGGAGTTGCGATGAAGGATGCGTTACATGAAGGAAAGGCGTTTGTGGCTCTTGATCCGTTTATGGTAAGTGATGAGGAAGTAATAAATTTTTACGGTAAATACGGATTGAACAAGCGGAATTATTTAAGGATGCAGGCGGTGGGCGAACTGATGGCCGATTCTTTTCAGAAGGTAGCGGGCAGACAGAGAGCTGTAATGGAGGAGCGGATAAGGGAAGCAAGCGAGGAAAATCCCCTTATTACGGAAGCGTTGGATACGGATAGCGAGGTAAAGGTAAGAGTAATAAAAATAAAGCAGGAAGAAGACATATTGCAGACAACAAAGGATATTGAAGAGGCATTATATTTGGCAAGCGAGATGCAGTTGGCATATATAAAGTCCGTAAACGCGCAAAGGGAGCTTGCCCAAAGCGTCAGGGCGGGAAATAACATAAGTTTGGATGCCGCGTTGGTAAGAAGGTTGAGGCAGTCATCGAGCGAGATAGGCGATAATACGGACGAGCTGGTGAGGAAGCAGAAAGAAATGTTTGGAAAATTTGATCAGGAACAGATAAAAAGATATGATAAAACATTGAAATTTTAGTTAAAAATATTATTTAAAAAAGGAAGGAAAATATGCCAATACCCCTTTTAGTATGGGCTGGAATAGCGGTAGGAGTGATGATAGCCGGTGCTATAACCGCCTCTATTGTCAAAGCGGTAACAGAAGCACCTTCTATGGACGCGTTTTTCTTGGATAATTATTTTTACAGGATGTTACATTATGTGGAAAGTTTGGGGGCGTATTTTACAAGTATAGTGGACGAGATTGCGATGTTGTGTTTTGTAATGGCGTTGGGAATAGGGTGTATAAAATTATTATTCGGCGTGCATGAATTAAATAAATTTTTAGTAACGATGTTTTTGGGAATAGTAACATATTTTGTAATGATATTCGGGTTTCCGCACGCTATGGTAAGTTTTAAAAAAATTATGGGACATTGGGCGCAATATTCTATGGCGACCTCTTACAGCATAGTTAACGAGGCATCGAGTTGGTCTGCGAACGAACAGCAGGAATTTATGAATTGGCTGGCGGAATTGGGAAAAGTACAGAGGGAACATGAAGAGGATGAAGAAGAGGGAGAGGGATATAATTTATACATATTTAACGAATCGGGAGCTTTGGATTTAAACATAACGAACAGGCACGGTAATGTATCGTTGGACAAGATGTTTTGGGTAATAATAAAAACATTCAGCGGTGTTTGGAATACGAATACGGGCGGATTTTTTTGGAATTCGATAAAAAATTTACCGCAGATATTATTCGGAATGGTAATAGCTATGGCTTACGCGTTTGCGATGTGTTTTATGATAATAGAGTATTGCGGAACGCTGATACAATATGCGTTTTTAAAAGGTGTCGGCATAATATTTATTCCTCTTAATTTATGGGAAGGAACGAAACAATATTTCGGAAATTTAATAAGTGCGATATTTAATATAATGGTCAAATTATTAATAGTTCAGATATGTTTGTATATAGTTTTATATTCCAATGTGGATTTGTTAAGAATGATGTACAAGTACGGGGTCAAGGGGGGGATGAGCAGGGGCGGAATAATAAACGAATTGTATTTGGGAATGTTTGCCACTTCGATATTGGTAATATGGATAGCCCGGAGCGCGGGAACTATAGCTGATTTCCTTTTGGGGAACGCGAGTTCCAAGATGGGGGCGGATCAGTTCCAAAAAGCGTTGAATACATTGAAAGCGCCGGTAGATTTGGCGAAGAAAGGCGCGGCGAAAGTAGCGTTAGGTGTCGGCGGGGCCGCGAAGGGCTTGCATCAGGCCGGTAAAAACGCAAAAGGCGCGGGAGCGCAGGAAAAGGGCGGAGGACCGGAAGGGGGAGGCCCCGGCGGACCCGGAGGACAAGGCGGGCCGGGAGGCGGCGGAGAAGGCGGCGACAGTAAATTGGGGGATGCCGCAGAAAAAGGCACGAAAGCTACGGGTGAAGCCGTGGAAAAAGGCGGAGAAGCCGTGGAAAAGGGCGGGGACGCGGTTGACAAGGGCGGGGACGCGACAATGAAAGCGGGTGCATCGTTAAGCGGAACGGGAATAGGGGCTTTGGCCGGAGTACCGATGATGGCCGCCGGTGTGGGGATGAAAGCCGCTGGTGTGGGGATGAAAGTAGGCGGAAAAGCGATGCAGGTTGCCGGAAAAGCGATAAAGAAAGCGGCTCCGTTGGTAAAGAGCGCGGTAGCGGCAACGCAGGCGGGCGTATCGCAGTTGGCAAAAGGTGTCGGAAAGTCGGTAGGAAACAGGATTAATGACGGTTTAAACAGCGCGGCAAACAGGAGTACGGGAGAAATATTGAAGAACGGTTTGATGGGTAATGATGAAAAGGCGACAGCCGGGAACACGCAATCGCACGGGCATGATTGGGGAAATCAGGGCGGAAAGCATAAAAAGTCGCAGAAAGCGATGGACAGGCAGGCGGAGGCGAAAGAAAGCGGCGGGAATGAAGCGGCGGAAGAAAGTTAGGGTAACGGAAAAAAATGAATAAGAAATTTGTAATATTGATAATATTATTTTTCATAAGCATATCGTTATATGCGGGGGGAGGTGGAGATAGCGGCGGCGGCGAGTGGGTTGTAAGGGATGTATCGAGGGAAGAAGTGATGGCGCATGTTGACAAGTACGGTTTGGCGGCATATACATCAAATATGGAATCGGACGGTTATGCGGTTTGGCAAAATTCCGGTACTGCTAAAGATTACAGGGTAGAATATAATAACGGAAGATATACCATAGTGGATTATATAAAGCCTGAAAAACAGGCGTTTTATTTGGATACGGTATTTTTCAAGATGTTGTCTTTGGTACTGATGATGGGGCGTTATTTTAACGGGTCGGTACATTGGATAGCAAAGATATGTTTTGCTTTGTCGTTGGGAATAGGGGCCGTAAAATTAATGTTCGGGATGGAGCAATTAAACGAATTATTGACAAAAGTATTTTTATTGATAGTAACATATACGATAGTGTTATTTATATTTCCGAACGCGTTACAGCACGCGCAGAGGGTGGTAGGAACATGGGCGGAAATATCGTCAACATTTGCCAATTCGATTGTTACCAAAGGTGATATGGAAGGGAGAACGGGGCAGGGTATTAATACTGGTGAATTTCTTGAATGGGTAAACAGTTTGGCTGTATTTGAAGATCATCAGGGTATCGAGGATGTGCTTTGGAAATATTCTTATCACAGTACCGGGGGGATACATGCGTTAATAACTATAGACTTGAATATTTTAAACAGGGATACGAATTTAATATCTTTGGACAGGTGTATGCTGGTTATTCTTAGGGGAACCAAAGCGATATTCACATCCAACGAAGATCAAAACTTTTTTCAGGCGTTTATGCATTTTCCGTTAAATTTTATGATATTGTTGGTAAATTTAATTTATATATTCGCGTTTTTAATGGCTATTGTGGAATACTGCGGGGCGATAATCCAATTTTCGTTTTTAAAAGCGGTAGGCGTAATATTCATACCGTTAATGTTGTGGGATCAGACAAAATCGTATTTTGACAAGTTGTTGGGTTCGTTATTTGTAATGATGGTAAGATTGTTACTGGTACAGATAGTTTTGTACATGTGCGTATTTATGAGTTTGGATACATTAAAGACGGTATATTACTGGAACCATGACGGGAAGCTTGGAATAGGGGTACAGGCGTTATTGGGATTGTTCTGTATGTCGTTTTTGACAATATTTATAGTAAAAGGTATAGACAAGATTGTTGGATTCTTTGCGGGCGGTACGCCGCAGTTGGGAATACACGAATTTGAGATGGCGGCTAACACGGCAACCGCGTCAGCGGCGTTAGGTGCAAAGACATTCGCTTCTATGGCGGGTGCTGTACAGACGGCGGCGGCTCCGATGCGTACTGCGGGCGCGGTATTCAAGATGGAGCGCGAGGCGCATAAGAGGGAAGCGGAAAGCGCGGCGGGAGGAGGCGGAAGCGGAAGTGGGCCGGGTAAATTCGGTGAAGACAGCAAGGGAAAGACGCGGGGTGCGTTTGAAAGTCAGGGAGCCGGAAGTTTTGCCGGGAAAGACAGTAACGGTGTGAAGTGGAAGAGAAGTGCTGACGGTGTAAGTTTGGAATCGGAAGATGGAAGCAGAAAATCCGCGATATTTACCAAGGAAGGAGCGAAAGAGAACGAAAAAAGGAAAGCGGAGGGCAAGGAAGAATTAAACGCTGATAAAGCGGAAGACAGGAAATTTTTTCAACATAATAATAATTTGGGTTATGATAAAAACGGCAATATGAAAGTATTAAAGGATGTTACTCCGGGAAGCGCGTCAAGACAGGCGTTTTTCAGCACATTGGGCGGCGGCATGAAAGCGAAGATGAAAAAAAGCGTGTTCGGCGAATGGGTAACGGACAGGGAAGGGAAGAGGCATTTTAATCCGGGTTCGCTGGACAAGGCGAGAAGTTATAATTTGGGTAAAATTTTAAACAAGGGAATGTGGAGTACGAATGAAAATGTGGAAGGAAAAGTATATGCGACCGATTGGGACAGTACAACGGGAGAATGGAACGGGTCGAAAGCTTTTTTAAAGATGAAAGAGGAAGAAAAAAGAAAGAGGTTGGAAGAGGCGGAAGGTAAAAAGTAAAAAAATATTATTAAGAGGTGTAAAGTATGAGAATTAATGCTAAAGAGATGTTTTTCAGTCCGGGAGGGGAAGTAACCAGTAAATTCAACAGGGTCATAAAACAGTATGACGCGTATTATAAAAAATTGAACAAGGACATAAGGATTTGGCAGTTGATAGGGTTGGTTGCGATAATAATGATATTGGGAACGATTGTCGGCTGGTTTTATGTATTGAGTATAAGGCAGGAAATTCCGATAGTTGTCGAGGTAAACGAGTTGGGCAGGGCAAGGTATGTGGGAAGGATGAACCAGACATCCTATTTGCAGGGATATACCGTCCGTGAATATATGGTGGAAGCGGTGTTACGCGATTTTTTGGATTATACGAGAAACATATATTTGGACAGGGAATTGATGTCAAACAATATAAATCAGGCTTCCATGTGGCTGGTAGACGATATGAAGGTAAAGTTATTAAACGAGTTGAATCAGGAAAATCCGTTTGATTTAATCGGAAGGGTAAAAAGATATGTGGAAATCGAATCATCGTTAAAAATGACAGCTAACACATGGCAGTATGATTTTTTCGAGATAATAACGGATATTTACGGCAGGGAAACAGGCAGAAGAAGGATGAGGGCTTTGTTTACGGTAGGATTAAAAGAGCCTGAAACGAATGAAGAAAGGTACGCAAACCCGTTGGGTATATATATTATGGAATACGATATTAGAATGGTAAACGAGGTAGTAAGATGAAAAAAGTATTAAGAGTGTTGGTAGTATTGGCAGTATTATCGGTGTCGGTTTCTTGTGTTACAACGAATGTGGAAGAAAGAAAGATTAAGGAAATTCAGCAAGAAAATAGAAGACAGGGAAGGAACGCGAATGTGAATTTCACGCTTCCCGAAGACGCGGAGAACGAGGAATACAGAAGGCAGCAGGAGGATGTAAATGTAATTTCAAGAAGGGAAGAAATATTTATACCCGTTGATTCGCAGACAAGACAGCCGCTTACTCCGAATCAGGCGGCGGCAAGAACGCAATCAGCGGCGATAGCGACACCGCAGACGCATGTCGGGGGAACGCAATATTATGATTACGATGAAAACAAGCAGTATCCGATAGTAACAAAACCGTTGGCTTTGACTACTATAATGTTGGAATCGGGGGAAGTTCCGATAGGGGTTCCGTATATGAGTGATACGGTAAGATGGGAAGTAACGGGTGATGTATGGAGAACCGTGGACGGAAAACAGGTACAGTTGATAATGGTAAAACCGTTGGAAACGGGTTTGAGTACGAACATGGTGGTAGTAACGGACAGAAGGATATATCAGATATTGTTATCGAGTACGAGGGACAGTTACATGCCCGTGGTAAGGTTCCGTTATCCGTTCGGGATGATGGGACAATTTGCGACAATGGATACGATAAGGGAAGACGCTAGAAGGCGTGAAAGCGGTTATTCGTCAGGGGTAAACGAGGACGGATATTATCTGTCATATAATTATAAAATAAGGGCAAGTATGTTCAAGCCCGAATGGATGCCTACGGAAGCATGGGATGACGGTCATAAGACATATATAAGGCTTCCTCGCGGCGTATTGCAAAGGGAATATCCGGTAATTTTTGAAGACAGGAATTTTATAATAAATTACAGGGTGGAAGAGAATGTGATAATTTTGGACAAACTTATAAAGAAAGTAACTTTAAGGCTTAACAGAAAGCGCGTGGTAGTCGAGAAAATGAAGGGACAACCCGTGGATGTTAGGCGTTATGTAAGAAGCGAGGTTGAAGTTATAGGGGACGCGCCGCCGTTAAACAACGGGGTAAGGTTTGACATATCGGGTCAGGTTGACTGGATGCCCATAAGGGTTATGGAGTATGACAGGGAAACGCATATTTTCTTTGAAGAGAATGTTTTTGATTTGAACGCGGTAATACAGATAATAGACGAAAACAGAAATTCCGTGGAATACAGGCGTGTGGGAAATGTAATAACAATTCCTAGGGTAATAAGACGGATACAGATAGCGTACAAAAATCAGATATTGACGATTACAAGACGGTCTTAGGAGGAATATTATGATAGATAACAGGGAAGATTTTGACGGTGATTTCATGTCATGGTCCAAGAGGCGCAGGGAAAAAGAAAATCAGGATACCGGGGAAAAGGCCAGTGTTATAGGAAACGAGAGTATAGAAGTGGAATATGCTGACGGTAATGAAGAACCGGAAGAACAAAAGGAAAATTACGGAGAGGAAGAAAAAGAAAATTATGAAAATAATAATGGTGATGCTGGCAATGAAAATGATGAAGGAAAAGAAACGGAAGAAGAAGGAAGCGGCGGTGAAAATATTGAAGGACAAAGTATAGGGTTTGCCACTGATTCTGATACGGAAGAAGGGGTACAGAGCGTATCATTTGCCGGTTTTGGGGAAGAGATAACTGACGAAGAAGAAGAAAATATACCGGACAGGAGGGCGGGTGCGAGGGAATCCGGTTATGATGCGGAAGATGATGACATGATAGACAACGGTTTTAATCAGGAACAGGTGGATTACAGCGAAATGGGAATAACGGTGAAGGGCGGTGATGATGACGAAACAATGGCGGACAAGGTTATAGAAGGGAATTTAAAAGCGTCCCCGAAAGTAAAACATTCCGAACTGCGTGAAAAAAACAGGCCGCCGAGATTAAAAAAATCATTATTGGCGGCAATAATATTGGGGAGTATTTTTATATTTATAATAATGGTAAATATAATCGCGGGCGGAAGCGGAAAGAAGCGTGATGCGGAACAGATGGCTTATGAGAACGCGAGGCGCGAGGAGTTAAGAAACCGTGAAAGAATCGAGATGCAGGGTATAACGCAGGGAAGGAACAGGGTTGTAAACGAGGACGGGGATGCGGTTGAATTTGATTACGAGACGGGCAGGTTTGTGGACGCGCCTGATTACAGTGATGATTTATTCAGGCGGCGGAGCGAGAGGGGTCAGGAAACGCCGGGAACAAATAATACGGAGCGGGTTCCGGTAATAGTGGATCCGGCGATTGAAGACAGGATACAGCAGGCGAGGGAATCGGGTATAGAGAAATCGGGCGGTTTTGGCCGGAATTCGCAGGAAAATTTGGCGGAAAGCATAGTAATGGGTACGGTGGAAATGCAGTTGGCAAATATGGGGATACAGCCTTCGGGAAATTCGGAAGTTGACAGGTTAAGGTTACAGAGCGAGCAGAGGAGGGCTGAATTAAACAGTCAGGTAAGCGAATTGACAAGGCTTGCCCAACAGCAGGCCCAAGGGGGTACTGGCGGGGGCGGCAGGAGTTACGAACAGACAAACAATCAGAGATTTTCAAATGCCGGCGCGTATAATGCTAATAACACGAGTGCGGGGAATATAGGGCAAATTTTTGAAGATGATGTATTGTTTCCGGGAACTATCATACACGCGGTTTTGGTAAGCAGGATAGATACGGATTATCCCGGTCCCATACATGCTAGGGTAACGGAGAATGTATATGATTCAAAGACCGGCAGGAATTTATTAATTCCGCAAGGGACGATATTGCAGGGTAATTATTCGAGTAGCAGTATAGGCGTGTCAAAAGTGCAGATTGCGTGGGAATCAATGGTAGTAAGTTACAGGGGTTCGGCATATCAGGTAAGTTTGGGAGGCATGGCCGGGGTTGACAAACGGGGCAGGGCCGGAATTTCCGGCTGGCTGGACGATCATTATTTCGAGTGGTTGAAGGCGGCGGGCATTATTACGCTGTTTACGATGTTAAACGAAGAAATAGGTTATCAGGCTAGGCAGAACAGGATGTCAAATTTGCAGGGCGCGATAGACAGGAACACGGAATTGGCCGGAACATTGAGTGAAAGGATAATAGACAGAGCGTTGGACATACAGCCTACGGTAAAGGTGGCGAACGGAAAAGCGATAAGCGTGTCTGTAAACGCGCCGTTAAGATTAACTCCTTTTCCGGCGATACAGGCGGAAGAAAGATATGTAAGAAGATAATATTATAGTCAACAGGGAAGTAGACAATAGTAAGAAAAATATATTGTAAGAAATATTTATTTAAAAATATTTTGTGGTATATTTGTATTGGTAGGAAATATTATATTGTGTAATGAAGTTTAAGGGGGAAAAAATGAAAAAAGGTATAATTGCGTTGTTTGTTATATTGATTGTAATGACGGTTTGCGGATGTCATTTGTTTGAACAGGAAGAAGTGGCGACTGTTAATATGTATTTTGAATCCGCGAACGCGGGTGTCCATGTCGGCGGGATAGTAACTTTTACATTGAAGATAGATCCGCCGGACGGATTCGGAAATATAGTTAATGTGGAATATACGGTAATACCGGAAAGCGTGGGTTATATATACGGTACGCCGTCAAGAAGCGGTGTAAGTGTTTATGCGAATGATGCGGGAACGGCGATAGTAAAGGCGAGGGTAATGAATAACGAATGTATAGGAATAATGACGGTTCGTTATCCTTAAAAATTAATTAAAAAACAGGAGTGTTCTTATGAAAAAAATAATATTTTTATTTATAGCGGTAGCGTTAATATTTGCAGGTAGTTGTCGTGATGAAAACGCGGTTGGAGGTATAGAATTTTTAAGTTTTGTATCTACGAGTGTAAATATGACGGTAGGCATGGAACTGGCTGTAGGCATAAGGGCAACGCCTGTGGAATATAAAAACAGTGAGGCGATAGTATATTCGGTAAGTGATGACAGGGGAAATATTGAAATAATAAATACAAGTAATGACGGCGTGGCGTTCAGGGGAAAATTGCCGGGGGACGCGGTAATTGTCGCAAGAACGAGAAAGGCGACCGCGTATTTGATGGTAAGGGTTGAGGGCGGTGATTTTATAGCACAGCCTTACATAATCGTACAATCTCCGGTAATAGAAATAGCGGAAGGGGAGATGCGGCACATACAGGTAAATTTATACGGCGGAACACCTTTGGATTATAACCAGTTTGAATACAGCATAGAAGACGGAAAAAATAACATAAGAATAGATCCTACGATGAACAGCATAGTAATACACGGGTTGGAGAGGGGAAATCAGAGGATAACTGTAACGCATCCTAGGGCGGAATATCCGTGTGAATTACTGGTATTTGTAAGAAAAGACAACGAGAATGTAAAATTTATAACAGGGGATAGAAATGTAATTTTGGTACAGTCGGGCGGACAATATGTGCATTTTACGGCAAATTTATTCGGCGGAAATGTGAATGACAACAGGTTGTTCGAGTATGAAATAGTAGAGGGCGGGGATGTTTTTGAATATATATCAAATAACGAAACTGTAAATGTGAGGGGAATGAATCCGGGAACCGGAATATTGCGGATAAGGCATCCGAACGCGACAGACGACATGTATTTTGATGTGAGGATAATATCGGTTGAAGGTGATAATCCTTATATTGTGGTTGATAAAACTTTTTTAATGCTGGAATTGGGACAGATTACGCAGGTAAAAGCGGATGTAATAAATCCGAAAACAGCTTCCGCGTTAAACGAATTTAATTTTGAAATAGATGATGGCGGAAAGGAAGTAATAAGGGTAATACAGACAAACAACGAATTTTCGGTATATGCGGTGGAAGGAGGTTTGGCAAAAGTAATATTAAAAAACGATCAGGCCGAATATGACAGGGAAATTCTCGTATTTGTAAGAACTGATAAAATATACCGTGATGATTATTATATAACGACAAATCAGAATGTAATACAGACGCAGGTAGGAGATCCTGATATAGAATTACAGATGCTATTGGTAGGCGGGAACAATGCGGATGCCAACGGGTTTAGCTGGGAAGTAAGCGATGGAACGATAATAGAATTAAATTCGGTACACGGAACCGTTAGGGGAAATATTATAGAGAGAAGTTCTTTAAGCAGTATGTTTATGGGAGTAGCCATGATAACGCCGAAGAGGGCGGGAGTGGTGTCTATTACGATAAGCCATACTAAGAGCGAGGTAACGGCGAGCGTATTGGTAAAAGTATATCCCAAAGGTACATTTTCGGGACCGAATGTGCTTGTGAGGGCGGAAGGATTGATAAAAGTATTGTTAGGATCGCCTGAAACGGTAAATTTGGAGATGGTATCGGGAAGCGCGGCTGAATTGGGGGAAGTTGACTGGAGTACTGCGGACACGAACATAGCGGGTTTGGATACTACATTAAAGGGAAGGACGAATGTACTTGTAGGAAATTCGAGCGGAACGACAAAGATGAGGGTGGAGAACGGGAATTTGAGACTGCCGCATGAATCAATAGTACTGGTAGGAACGCAGGCGGAACTGGATATGGCGAATTTGATATATGTTGACAGCGTATATCAGACGGTGGCAACGGAACAGGTGGTAAGGATAGAGGTAAAAAATACCCAAAATACCAATTTGACGGGATTCAGTGTGAATGTTGCAGATAACGGAAAGTTGTATGCGGTAATGGTAGGAAGCCAGTTGGTATTGCAGGGGAAGGAACCGGGGGAAACAACGGTTAATATAAAGCATCCAAGCACGACAGGGCAGGACGAGGGAATAACATTGTATGTTAGGGTTGAAAATTCCCGTTTGACAATAGACAAGCCGTATTATATAACAGGGCCTAATATAGTCGGAGTAGTGAATAATGACAGTATAACGGTCAGGGTAAGTTTGGAAGGGGCGCATAATTCGTTATTTGGCGGAATAAAATGGGAAGTGGAAGATCAGGGTATTATAGATATAGTAAACAACGGGGATCAGGCGATTATAACGGGAAGGTCTATAGACAGGCAGGTAACGGTAAGGGTATCGCATGAAAAGAGCGAGAATGTAAAATCAATAATAATATATACGGTTGCCACGGCGGATGAATTGAATAATAAAATCGTATTGGGTGTTGACAAGAGAAATCATTTATTAACGGTCGGGGAAGATATATTTGTATCGCTTGTAACGAACGCGAATGACACGCAGAAACAGAGTATAGAATGGAGTACGAGTGATGCGAGCGTGGTATGGGTGGACGGATATTATGATTCGGCGCATATAAGGGCGATAGGCGAAGGATTTGCGGAGGTAAGGGTACAAGCTCCGGGAAACATTATACCGTTGTCGATTTTCGTATCGGTAGTATTTCAGAGGAGTAACGAGCAGTATATAAGCCATCCGCCTATTGTGGAAATATTAAACAGGGAAACAAGAATTTTATCGGTTAACACGAGAAATTTAAGCGAAGTGGAAATGGGAAATATAACATGGAGGCTGGAAGACGGGACAAACAATATCGCGATAGAGCCTAACGGTGAGAAGTGTTATATTATCGGTCGAAGTAGCGGCGTGGGGTACATGATAATAGAACAGACGGGATTAAGGTACAAGCAGAGGGTATTGGTATTATGCGCGGAAAGCAGGGCCGAACTTGAAAGCATGAAAGTAATAACGGTTGACAAGACATATTACAGGATGAATGTGGGAGAGGAAGTAAGGGTAAATTTGGGTTTTGGAAGCGGAGGTTTTCCCGAACAGGACATACAGAACATAGTGTGGGGTATAAAGGGGTTGAATACCGGCGCGGTACAGATAGTGGGAAGCGGAAAGAGCGCGACAATAGTTGCGCGTAACGAAGGAAGGCAGACAATAACGATTGGCGGCGGCGGCGCGTTAAACACATTGGAAATAGAATTTGAAATTTACGGAAAGGATGTGCCGAGGGAATGGTATGAGTTTAGGGGGCATGAAAAAACAAAGGGAATATTGATAGGTGAACAGGCGCAAATAACGATGAGGTATTATTTGGGCAGTCAGGAAATAACCACCGGATATTCGATGTTAAGTTATGAAAATCAGGATGATACGGTAGTAGATGTGGCACGGGCGGAGAATGTGTTTAATTTGACGGCGTTGAAGGGGGGAACGAGCAAATTAGTAATAAGGCATGATGATTTTATAAAAGATCCGGCGAATATATTGGTATATACGGCGGCGACACAGGCGGAACTTGACGCGTTTTATCCGCTGGTAGCCGACAAGAACAATTTTTTAATAAGGGTGGGAGAGACGGTTGATTTGAATATAACGACAGATACGGAAAAGGACGGATTACAAAGCGATCCGTTTAGTAATATCGCGCAGGTAACATGGAGTACGGCGATTAACGGAAATTCGATAGATTTCCAGTCGTTAGGAAAAAAACAGGCGCGTGTTACGGGAAGGAATGTCGGGGACGCGCAGATAATAGTAAGGCATAAAAATGTGGAAGTGGAAAGAATATTTATAACGGTAGTTGCGAATAACAATGTTGATTTAACAAAGAGGATAAATACTGAAAACATAATAGGAATGGTAAACGGTACTTCGAGAATTACAACGGTTGTAACGAATTTAACGATGCAGGAAGAAGCGGCGTTATTATGGGAAAGCACGAATCCGGCAGTTGTAAGGGTAACCGGAAACGGCAAGAGCGCGACACTGGAAGCGACAGGCGTGGGGGAAGCGTATGTGATAGTAAATCACGGAAACTGGTTAAAGCGGCATATACTGGTATATGTGTGCGGAACGGAAGCGGAAGTAAGCGCGTATAAAGCGATGAACATGGAAAACCAGTATGTAAGGCTCGGTATAGGAAAAAGCATAATATTACCGATGTATTTTGCACCTAACAAACCGGCACAGAATACCACATGGACGGATGTATACGGGAACAGGGTGGCGGAATTTACCGAACTGGAGAACGGGAGCAAGATAGAAGTAAAAGGATTAAGCGAGGGGGTTGCGGTATTTGACGCTATGAATGCCGGAAGGTCGAGAAATACCCAGCCTGTAAGGATATATGTGGAAGTTTCGGGTGATTATATAATGCCGCCTGCGGAGCCGGAATTAAAGTATCTGACAACGAGCAAGATGATATATTTGCTAGATCCCACGGATCCGAACGCGAAGGTGGATATATATGTATCGGGAATAGGGATGACGCATGATGAATTAAGGAAAATCAGTTGGGGAACAAAGAGCGGAAATCAGAGTAAAGTAACATTATTTCCGAATACGAGTACCGGAACATCGTGTCAAGTATTTTCAAACGGTGTAATGGGGGAAGAGACAATAACGGTATTCCATCCTGCGGCGGGAAGTTTGGAGATAAAGATATTATTGACGGATGTTCCCGAATTGGAAGGAATGAAGATGATACAGTTTGACGACACGGTAGTAATGGGAATGGGCGGTGAAATAGTAAAGACTGTATCTGTAAACGGGGTATTGGAATTAAATCCGGCGTTATTGCAGGTAACGGGGCCGGACAAGACGGATATAATACAGGTTGTAAGAAACGGTTTGGAAATAAAAATAACAGCGTTAAAGGCCGGGCAGTCAACATTCAGGATAACGCATCCTGACGCGGACATATGGAAAGATGTACTGGTAATAGTATCGAGCGATGCGAGCGGATTGTTATATTTTACCACGCAGGATAATTTCAATGTGTTAAACATAAACGAATACAAGAATGTCGCGGTAACGCTGGTAGGGATGGACGAGGTAAACAATGATAATTATATATGGACGGTATTGGACGGGGGAAGCGAATATATAGAGCTGATAAAGAGCGGAAATCAGGCGAGGTTAAGGGGATTGAAGCCGGGAGTTGCGGCGATAAGGGTAAGCCATCCGAACGGGTATGTATATCCCGTAACGATGTACGCGAGGGTTTCGCAAATAGACACGGTTCCGGTATTTATAACAACGACACAGAATATAGTCCAGTTGGTACAGAACACAAGTATGAATGTGTCTGTAGAATTGAAGAACGGGACACCGCTTATGGAATCTTTATTCAGTTGGGAAGCGAAAACGCCGGGGATAATAGAAGTAGTGGGCGCGGGTTCGAGCGCGATAGTCAGGGGATTGAGTCCCGGAATAGGAAGAATACAGGTAACGAACCAGTCATCGTTGAATATTTTGGAAATATTGGTAATGGTGGATCCGGTTATAAGCAACAACATATATATAGACACCCAGCAGACATTTATATCAATGAAACCGGGCGAGAGCGGCAGAAGGGTGGCGGTAAGTTTGGTAAACGGTTTGGCGGAGGATAGGTTTAATTTCAAATGGGAATCGAATCAGATGATGCATCATAATTCGATAAACAGGATGCCTAACGGTGAATCGAGGGCGGTAATCAGCATAACTCCGGGCGGGGACGCGTGTTTCATACAGGCGTTGGAAGAAGGTGAGGCGACAATAGTCGTATCGCATCCGAAAACGAATCACAGGCTGGAGATAAGGGTTGATGTAAAATACTTTGACAATATAAATTTCGTATTATCGCCGCCGACACCCCGGCAGATAACGATAAACATGGGTGAAACGAGGGCGATACCGGTGGAAGCACCGACAGGTGTCAGGGTATTTTACGAAGTCAGGAACGCGAATCCGAGCGAGACGAAAGTGATAGCGGAAGCGGCGGGAACAAACACATTATGTATTGTTGAAGGAATAGCTAACGGTAACGGGACATCTCCGGGGTTGGCATATCTGACGGCATATAACGCGTCAGGAACAATGTATGACGAAATAATCGTACAGGTATTGTATGTGGATAATTTCAAGGAAAGGCATATAAGGCTGAACAGTAACTTGGAAACGATGAACAGGACGGAGACGAGCCGGACGATTTTCGCGTATGCGAGCGGATTTAAAGATAACGGCGATATATTTACGGATGAGGATAATGACGGGTTAAAATGGATGGTTCCGACAGGCAGTGCCAATATAATAGGCGTATATCCGCCGGAAGGAAGGAATGTTTCGATAACGCCCAAAGCGGTAGGGGATGCGGAAGTTCACATAACGCATCCTGATATGCCGGGTTATGTGAAGAGGCTGTATGTGAGGGTAATAGACGATGATACATCGTTCAGTATAGAACCCACGCTTTTGGTAATGCAGAAAGGACAGCATGTGGAGGTAAATTCAACGATAGGAAACACTAATTTCCCCGATTATGATAACAAAGTAAGGTGGGAATTATTGGGGCAGAACGAGTTGGAACCCGCTGTAAGAATGATAGTACAGGGGAATCCGAATGAAAGCAAGGGAAGGTCTGTTGTAATAAGTTCGTTAAACGAAGGCGAGGCGATATTGAGGGCGATATACAACGAATCGGTAATAAAGACATGTCAGATATTCGTGGAGAAAGAAAAGGCGTTGGAGATAATAAATCAGGTAAGCATATTGCCCGATCAGAAAATGACAATTCCTTATTTTGTGGTTCCGGCGAACAGCGAGGTAAAGGTATTTTCAAATACGGACGCGCATGTACATTTCCATCATGATGTGGATAAAAACGAGATACAGCTTACGGGACAGTTAACGGTCGGATATACGAATATTACGCTGGAGGCAAACGGAATAACACGGCATCTTACGGTAATAACAAATACGAATTACCAGTTCAAATCTCCGGGAATATTTCATTTTGTAAACGGAGAGAGGGAATATTTGAATGTTGTGGGTAGCAGTTTGAGGGGAAGGCCGTATGTCGGGCAGGTAAGCGGGGTAACCGGCGGACCGTATTTTATAGAGGTGGAAATAACGCCGCCGGAAGCGCAGATTTTGGAATTATCCAGTACGACATTGAACAGGTCTAGGATAGCAAACATAGTAATAGACGCGGAACTTGCAAACTACGGGGGACAGCACAGGTTGGTAAGGGTGGATCCGATAAATGCGGGAAGCGCGCAACTTGTACTATATTCGCCATATTACGGTGAATCCAACAGCGCGATGCATTTGGTTATAAACCTGTTTTTCAATTATGACAAACTGGATGTGGAATTTGATATATTTGATGTTAACGCGAAGATTGATATAGACAGTAACAATAATGATTTGTTTCCGCGAGTAGAGTATGGTAATGTGGCAAACAAAGTACCGAAATCAAGTTTTGATAAATCGGGTAATGCCGTAAGGATAGCGGACGGCGAAGTTATGTGGTTATATCCGGTAGTGGACGAGACAAAATATCCGAGACACGGTTTAAGGATAAATAATGTAAAAGTAAATTGGATAGATAACCAGTATAGCGTGAACGGGAAATTTCCTGCTCCTCGTATAGTAACAAGGAATAACAGGGATTATGTACAATTAAATATGAATACATTGAGTGATAATGTTTCCGTTACCGGAGCGGATGTGTTAAGAGGCGTAACATTTTTGGGGACATTGGAGATTGAATATTCGTATCCTTACGGTTTACCGGAACCGTCATCATTCAGGGCATTGTATATGTTATATTACGAAGAATATAACAGGGTAAGAAATTAAATAAAGAGGAGAAAGATTATGAAAAAGTTATTATTAACGGCGGTGGTATTATCGGTTATTTTTGCGGGGTGCAATGATTTTTTAGTACCTTACGGAACAGGCGGCAGGAAAGTTGACAGGAGTACGAGGGGTTCAATAGATGTTGAAAAGTATGTGGATTTCACTGTAAGGGAAAATGACGCGCAATATGTATCGCGGCAGGAATTATTGGATACATTGACGAACAGGACATATAAAAACGGAAATTCCTTTATAAAGATAAACAAAACCGAAGGAATGATTGAAATAGGAACGGACAGCGGTTTTTATAACGGGAAGAAAAATGTACAGATGTACGCGAAATTTCCTTTTGACATACAGGCGGCATCTTCCGATTGTCTGTATATAAGGAAAGATCCGAAGAATGAAGGCGTATTGATGGTGGATGATTTTAATTTTAACGGGGTACAAATACCCGATATATTGGTATGTCTGCCTTTATACGGATATTCAAGAAACAGGATAGAGGTATCGAATGTAATGGACGGATTTATAATAATGCCGTCAGGAACATATTGGAGAGAATAATTTAATGACAAAATAGAAAAAAGGGGTATTGTATGAAAAATTTAAAAATATTTTTTAGTATAGCGGTAATGGCAATATTGGTATTTTCTTGCAGACCGGAAGAAAATGCGGGCGGAATAACATCAATAACATTTTTAGAACAACAAAAAAGGATATTTGTAGGTGATGTTGTATCTATAGGGATACAGGTAAATCCGTTTGAAGCTAAAAATATGGAAGTAATACAATACTCTTTGACACAGGGCGGGATAGTGGAAATAAAGGGCGGCAGTTCTAATGACGGTGTTGTCGTGGAAGCGGTGGGAATGGGAACCGTGGTATTGATGGCAAGGTCGTCAAGACTGACGGCATATTGCAGTATAACGGTAGCGGGAAGCGATAATGTTATTTATCCGTATATAATAACACCTGTTCATGTATTGGAGATACCGGTAGGGGAAAGAAGGCAGTTTGCGGTACAGATTGCCGGTGGTTCTCCGCTTGATAACAGCGGATTTTCATGGAGTTACAGCGGTCAGGGGATGATAAATTTCGAGGGAATACAAAATGTTGGAACGATAGACGCTGTAGATATAGGGGACGGGGTAATAACGGTAAGTCATCCTAGGGCGCAATTTTCCGTAAATATATTGGTATATGTCGTGGGTAATGACGAAATGCCGCAATATATAACAAGCGGAAGTAATGTTGTAAATATGAAGATGGGGAACAATGTAAGGCATCAGTTTGGAATACAGTTGGTCGGATTACAGAAAGAGGAAGCAAACAGGATAGTATATGATGTTGTAGAGGGGCGTGATGTAATAGATGTAAGTGAAAGCATGGGAACGCAGGGAATAATAAAACCGTTAAAGGAGGGGGTTGCGTTAATTGAGATATATCATCCGTTGGTAAGGTATCCTTTTTCCGTACAGGTTTTTGTAAATTCGGATATTGAATATAATTATATAGAAGTAGACAAATCTTTTATAATTATGGGAAATAAAGCGTTAGAGACGATATACGCTTCATATAACGGAATGTTATATGACGATATTTTAACGAAATACGATTATGAATTGTCAAATAACGATACTGTTTCCGTAACACAGGCACAAAACATATTTTTCATAAATTCGATACAGGACGGTTCTGTAATATTGACGATAAAGAACGAATACGCGGATTTTGACAGGGAGGTACTGATAATAGTATCTTCGGGCAGTGTATTAATATTGGACAATGAAAAATTCATAACAACAAGTCAGAATGTAATAACGATGGAATTGGGCGGAAGCGATGCTGTATTAAGGATGTCGTTATCGGGGGGAAATTCGGCGGATGCGAATAATTTTACATGGTATGTGGAAGATTCGAGCGTGGTGGGAGTGGAGATAGTATCGGGAAATTTACGGTTGAATGAAATGTATGTCAGATCTTCTTTGAATATAGAACACGAGATATACGAGACACAGGCCATATTAAGCGCGAAGAAAGTAGGAAGTACGAAAATAACACTTGAGCATCCGAAATCGAAAAATGTGAGTTCCGTAATAATAAGGGTATATCCGAAAGGGACATTTGGAAGTGTTCCCGTGGTATTGGCCGGAGACGGTTTGCACAGGGTTTCTAGGAATACGGAAAAGGAAGTGCGGTTAAGTTTGGAAGCCGGGGACCAGCAGGACATAGGGTATTTGGAATGGGAAACAACGGACGGTTCGATAGCAAGCGCGAGCGGGGCGGGATTATCGGGTATAATAACGGCGCACAGGGTAGGAATAACAAATATAGTTGTAAACGGGAATAATTTAAAACAGCCTTACAGGGCCACGGTATTGGTAACGGACGAAAGCGGAAATTCTGATGAAAAACTTATATATGTATTAAATCCGTATGTAAACATGGTAAACGGTCAGAATGTAATGATGAAAGTGGAGAGTGAAAATTTAAGTATTCAGGAAATATCGGAATTGACGGTTACAAACAGTGATACGCGGGTTTTGTCGGTTTTATATAATAACGGATCGTTGGTATTAAGCGCGATAGGAACGGGAAGCGCGGAAGTAGAAATAAAAGGCACGGGAACAAACGAGATAAAGGTGTATGTAACGGTTGAAGAAGAAGAAATAAACATAAATTATCCTTATTCGTTAAGGACGGAAGAAACGATAATAGGTTTGGTAAAGGATGTATCGAAGGATATAAGTGTAAATTTGGTGGGTGGAAATTTAAAGGAAGAGGCCGGGATTATATGGACTACGGACCGGCCCGATATAGTAACGATTGTAGGAAACGGAAGAAACGCGAGGATTACGGGATTTGAGACAGGACAGGTAACTATAAAGGCAAGCCATCCGAAGAGTGTAAACAGGGTATTGGAGATAGTGGTATATATAGTAAACAGCGAGAGTGAATTAAACAACAAGATAGTAATATACGCGGACAGGAGTAATTATTTATTACAGAGGAATGAATCGGTAATTATAACGGTAAAAACGAATGCCAGTGATTCGCAAAAGCAGTTGTTTGTATGGGAAGTGGACAATCCTGAAATAATAGACAGTGTTGTATCGCAGGACATGTTGACGGTAAGGGTAACGGGTTTGAGGGAAGGAATAACGAGATTAACGGTGAAACATCCTACCGATACAATAATGCCGCAGAGTATATTTATATCGGTAGTAAGGGGAAAAACGAGCGAAAAGTATATAGGTGTACAGTCGATAGTCGAGATAGTAAAAGATAATAATTTAATGATAAGCGCGATAACGGAAAATTTGAATGATTATGAAATATATGAGATTAATTGGGAGATTGATGACAATTATATAGCGGAGATAATAGGAAGCGGACAAAACTGCATAATACAGCCGAAAGAGAACGGGAAAGCGATAATAACGGTAAGGCAGAAAGATTTAAATTTTGAAAAAGACATAGTTTTATATGTATATTCCAATTATGAAGAGATGACAAGCTCGTATATAATGGCGGCGGACAACAGTTATTTCAGGATAAGTGTTGATGATATGGTGAATTTAAATTTGGTATTCGGTTCAAAAGGTTTCCCGGAGCATGAGATACCGAATATAAGGTGGGCAACGGAAGATGAAAATGTAGTGGAAGTAATGGGGAACGGAAGAACCGCCGTAATACGGGGAAAAAACGAAGGAATAGCTATAGTAACAGCGAGCAGTATTATGGCTAAAAACAGGGAAGTAAAATTTCAGATAGAGGTAAGCGAGAGGGTAGCGGCCAATAACGAGTACAGGATAGTAATAAATGACGAGGATAAAATAAAAGGTATAGTTGTCGGAAGGTTTGAGAATATAGAATTAAAGTTATACAAAGGAACCACGCAGTTAAACAGTTCGTTGGATTTGTTTGAATTTGATATAGAAGACGAATCGAAAGTAGCGGTAACTAGGATTGACAATGTATTAAGGATAACGGCGAGGGAACAGGGTCAGACATATATAAATGTCAGGCATAAGCTGGTGGCAAAAGATGTAAGGATATTGATATGCGTGGTATTAAATGAGTATGCTTTGGAAAACATATTTCCTTTGTTAGTTGAAAAAAATAATTATTTGATAAAAACCGGGGAAGTTGTAAATATAAAAATAGACACGATAAACGATAATCCGAATAATTTAAGCAGGATAAAATATGGATACCCGGCAAATTCCGAAATTATAACGGTATCGGAAGTAAGTAAAAAAGAAATAAATGTAACGGCAATAAACAAAGGAAGGGCGATAATAGAATTAAGGTATGATGATACGATTGTACAGTTTTTATATATATATGTAACCGAAAACGAGGATACGGATTATAACACATTTATACTTACGGAAAGCGTAATAGGGATAGTAAGGGGGGAAGCATACAAGACAAAAATAAATACGAATGTTCCTTCCAATATGCACGGGATGATAGCGTGGTCGATAGAAGACGGTTTGATTGCGGCGATTGAGACGGAAAACGGACAGGAAGCGGTAATAAGGGGAAACGCGAACGGAAAAACATATTTGAATGTGAAGATAGGAACGGTTGAAAGAAAAATACTTGTATTTGTATGCGAAACCGAACAACAGTTAAAAGATTACAGGGCGGCGAATATAGATAACAGGTATCATGTAATAGGAAAAGGTCAAAACTTAAATTTAAGATTAATAAGTTATAATAATACAATAGCGGGAACAACGATATTTACGGATTATTACAATAATTATGACGCTTACGGCAATGTGATAGAAGTTGAAAATCAAAATAATTACGAGATAAATATCAAGGGGAAAAATGAAGGATTGGCCGTAATAAGGGTACAAAACGCGTTATACGATTTGGATATACTGGTATATGTGGAAGTAAACGAAAAGCATATCGGGAATGTTGAAAATATAAGTTTTGACAATTATTTAACCGCGTATAAAACATTGTATATCGTACATCCTGACGAAAAAGATGTAAGAATAGACGCGTATGTTGTAAGCGATAACAGGCAGTTTGATTACGAGAGTTATTTTTCATGGGATAATTCAAATCCGCAGGCGGTGGAAATGGAAGTAAGGGGAGCGAGTGTCATAGTGAATCCGCTGGTAAGGCAGGGGGAAGCCGTATTGACTGTCAAACATCCCATGTGTGCGAATGACTTGGAGATAACGGTAATAGTGGGAGAGAGGTTTATATTGGAGCAAACGGGAGAGCGGTATATATATGTTGACAATGTAATAAACGATATGCTGGTAACGGACGGACCGAAAACCATATATTACGAATTAAGAAACATGGATTACATGAGTTATGAAAATTTAATGATAGATATACAGGGGCAGTCCGTTACGGTAAACACGACAAATCCGGGAAGGATTATAATAACGCCAAGAACAACGGGTATGACGAAAATAATATTGTCGGTAGGGGACATAAGGACGGATATATACGCGATAGTGAGGAACAGTAACATAGGGGACGCGGTATATCTTACAACATCCGAGAATTTCGTAGTGATGGGTGTAAACGAGGTAAAATCGGTATCGGTAAGGCTTATAAATTACAACGAGATGGACAGTACGAAGTATAAATGGACGGTATTGGATGAGAGTATAGCTAGGGCGGTTCCCAACGGGGACAGGGCGCAAATTTACGCTTTAAGGGAAGGCGAGACAAAGATAAGGGTTGAGCATGAGAAGACATCGCAAGGCATAGCGTTGGAGATGAATTTAAAGGTAAATATTAATACGGGTTTAAATGTAATATATCTGACGACACAGACGAATGTTATAGAAACGGTAGCGGACGGTGTAGGACAGTATGTATATGTGCAGAAGATAGGCGGGGAATACGGGAAAGACGATTGCACATGGTATTCGGGGGATCCCAGCATATTGTCCGTAACCGGACAGGGTTTGACGGCGATGTTTACGCCGAGGAAGGCCGGAGTAACGGAAATAACTGTAACAAACATCGAGATACCGGACAGGCCGTTAAAGATAATGGTAATAGTAAGAAATCCCAGCGGAAGCAATATGTATATAGAGAGCGCGGAAAGTTTGTTATTGCTTGAGCCGGGCAGTTCGGGAAACATAGTAAATGTAAATTTGGCTGGGGGGGATGATTCGGACAATTCGTTTTTTAACTGGACATTATACAATCAGACACCGGCGGATATAAGGGTAGCGCAGACAAACGGGAATGTAATAACGATAAACGCGACAGGAAACAGGTGCAGTATAAACGCGGTAAATGACGGGGTAGCGAGAATAAGGGTATCACATAGCAAAGCGGACAATCCGTTTTACATAACGGTACAGGTAACAAGGTACAGTCATTTACAATTTTCTAGGAGTAATATAGAGATAGTAAACAACACAACGGAGTTTGTCGGATTATTCGTACCGACATTTGAAAATTTCAGGGGAAAGGTGAAATTCTCGTCAGATAACGAAGCGGTTGTAACGGTAGTAGGCGTAAGCAATACGGCGTTATTACAGGCGAAGGGGCCGGGTTTCGCGCTTGTGAGGGCGTGGGTGGAAGGTCAGGAGAACAATGTTACCGAGTTGGCCGTAAATGTGGTAGAAGAGCCGGAAGGACAGCATACGAGGGTGATAACGAACAGGACGAGTTATTTGTTAAATCCGTTAAGCCAGCCTATAAGGATACGGGCGCAGTTGGTGGGTGATAATGTAATAGACGAGGTAAATGACGATATAGAGTGGGAACTGGTAGGCGGGGAAGCGTTATCCGTAATAGACATATTTCCGAGGGAAGGCAAGGGCAGGGAAATACAGATAGTACCGAAGGGAAATGTGGGCGAGACGAATATATTGATAAAGCATTGGGGCGTTGATCCCAAGTATTGGAAGACTATAAATATAATGGTAAACGATATACAGGATGCTTTTACATTGGATAAAAAGTTAATCTTGCTGGACAGGAATGCTACAGGTACGCTTGCGGCGAATTTGAGGGGCGGAAGCAACCGTGATTATGAAAGTATAATATGGAGTATAGAAAGTACGACAGTATTAAGCGATGGTTCCAGTTATGAGGTTGCGAGGGTATTGGGAAGCGGGCGGAATGTACAAATATTGGGAAGGGAAGACGGAAGTGCTATAGTAACGGCGAGATATGTTGCGGCATCCGGTATGACTTATGTTGAGGAATGCGTGGTTATTGTGGAGAGCGAGACATTATTTTCGCTTGATACATTGAGTACAAGGGTTCCGCCGGGCGAAGAAAACAAGAAGGTAATAAATTATACATTAAGACCGTCAACGGTAATACCTAGGTGGATGTTTTTGGATGAGGAACATAATACTATAATAAGTTATGAAGATAATACTATAGAAAAGACGCTTACTATAACGGGATTAAAGGAAGGATATGCTACATTACAGGGATACGCGCATAATCAGACGGTAACATTAAATGTGGTAGTGGCGTATGACTATAATATAATGAGTGATCATCAGGCGGATCCGTATTACGAGCCTATGGGAAAAACAAACAATCTGCCGTTAGTGGTAAATTTTACGGTGCGTCCACATAATACGAAAGTAAAATTATTAAGAGAGATTGATAATGTTGTTACAAGGATATACCAAGCGGATGAAACGGGAAGGGGATTCATAGAATTTTATATAACGAACGAGTTGCACAAACAGTCTGTAACGCTGGTACAGTTGGAAAGTGATGGTGAAACGCCTACGGGGAAAGTGGCGCATACATTAATAGGCGCGAGTTTTAATTTGGAAGAAGAGCCGCAACCGTATTTTGTAAGATATTACGGCGAATGGTCCAATACGAAGGAAAGGAATATAAATCCTAAAAATCCTAATCAAAAGCCTGAAAGGGGAACGATGTATCAGAGTGAGTTTCATACGGATTTTGTCGGTGAAAATTTAATACCGGCGGGTATAAACGAAAGTCATGCGTTTGATTATATGATGTATTTGGGGGACGGGGAGGAGCATTATATATTGTTTGACAAGAGGTATGAAAATTCGTATTTAAAGTTGGGTGAAGTAAAAGTGAGTAATAATGGTGAAAAGTATAATAAATTAAGAAATGATGGTGTAGAAGTAAAAAAAGAACAGTTGGAAAGAAACGGGATATTTTATGATGCCGTAAGGTTTTCGGGCGGGGAAGATTCCATATTATATGACAGGGTAAAATTTGACGGGAAATTATATGTTGATATTCAGTCGCCTTATATAGAAGCTGCTCCGAATATTAAATATATTGAAAGCATGATGCATATAGATAATTTTGAAATAGACGAGTATATAAGGACGGATATATCATACAAGCCTATATGGAGCCAGTACAGGGAAATAGAACTTACTCCTTTAACATTGTTTATGTATACGGATATTGAGAAAAATGCGATTGTCAGTTATGATCCGGGTACGGAAGGTGATTTCGTGAGGTTAAGTGAAGTACTGAACATAGGGGAACATTCGGATCAATTTGTATGGGGTTCGGAAAAACATACTTATGATATTAGTGGATCATCTCTTGTTAATAATAATATTATATTTGTTCCGGTAAAGGAATGGGGTTATGTATACAGGAACGGTGAACTGGCGAGGGTTGGTGTGTTTTACAAGTCGCTGGATGGTTTGGTATCAAACGGAACAATGGTAAAGCAGGCGTTTATTGACAGTTTGAAGATATTGAACAGCGAGGAAAGATATTCGGCATTACCTGTAACGGAACAGGCTTATGAAAGGATAGAGTCGGAAATCTGGGAAAATAAGGTATATTATGTATATACTGATGATATAAAATTGATAGAAGATATATATGAAGATAATAATATTAATGACAAAGGTTTTAAAGAAGAAGTGTTGTCGGATTATATAAAAAATGAAATGGAAGTGTTATGGAAAACTGATAGATTTGATAATTTGAAGGAAGGAGATGATTATGTTCCTGATAATTTTTTTGATAAATATATTATATCAAAATATTCATACAGGACAAGGAGGGAATATAAGGAAATTGATGAAAGTAATGTAACGGGTTCTACTTGGAATGTATTTGATAAATATAATACGGGAAAGAACCAGTGGTCGGGAAACATTTGGATTTCAAATATGGGTTTTGACGGATGGGGAGCTTATGTGCAATACGGATCAAATAATAATCTTATATTCAGTAATTTAACTGTTATGAGTCTTCAAACTTCAACAACTCAATATTATGAAAGTTCTTATAATGGTGGAGGTTATGTTACAAGAACTACAACAGAACCGAGAATAGTATCTTGGGGAACAACAAGTAAGGCATATTTAAGAGATGGCGATTGGTATGTAAATGCGTATAGATCAGGACTTTTTATTACAAGAATGAATTATGACTGGCATCCTATAACGATGTACAGGGGTCCGAGAGAAATTAATTATGTTGAGGTAAAGGTTCCCGAATATGGAACAAGACCGGATGGATCATATGGTCAAATCGGGGAAAAAACGGAATTAAGGGCGCAGGGTTACAAACCATATCCGTTAATATTATCAAATAACAAATTTGGAAATGTTTTTGGGGCTAGAAATTCATGGAATGAGAAAATGGCAATGCAATATATTTTTAGTACAAGTGGAGGTGATATTTGGGGATATGTTACAGAAGCAACAAGTATTTCAAACACTGAATTTTATGTTGATCAAAGATACCGGTGGACTACGGGCGAACCCGTAATAGTGCCGATAGCGAGAATGAATCAAGGTCCGTTCGTATATCAGAATACGGCGGCGGGAGTATACAGGAAGGAAGTGGATTATACGAATAGAGATCACGCGCCGGGAACAACACCCATGCCCACTATAGATACGGGAATAACGAATGATGGTGGTGAGGATTGGTTTGATGTGGAAATTCCGTATGACACATTTAACAAGCAGGGCGAGAAATTGAGGATAAGGGTATTTTATCAGAAGCGTGATAGCCATGCGTTGTACAGGGGAACAAGTGAAGAGATCAATGATTTGGGATTGGAAGAGATACAGGGAATAACGGATTGGGATAGATTACAGGAAAAAGCTAAAAACAATGAATATCATTCTGTAGGATTATCATCGGGAGAATGGGAAGCAAAACCGTAGTAAAATGGTAATATGGTAATTATGTTAAAAGACTGTCAAAAAGAAATATTTTGACAGTCTTTTTTTGTTGTATATTTTTAATTTACATAATTGGTCCAAGAAACTGCGGATTTTGTACTTGTATATTTGACGGCTTGTACGCCGAAACGGTAAGGGGGGACGAATTTTTGTGTTATGGTATCAATTTTAAAATTGTTTTCCGGGAAAGTAAAATAAATATATTGTATTCCATTATTTATGTCATTTTCTTGAGAAGTAGGGGTTATTGTTTTTACTTGTTTTGTGGCTTGATCTTGTACAAAAAATATATAATCAAGAGCGTTTTCAACTGCTTTAATAGCAATTCCAAAATTACCACTTTGTCTTATTACTGGATTTACAGAAAATTGGGGAGCTTCGATAAAATCGGTAGGAAGGATCGGGGCGGCAGGAACGGTCCCGTTATCGCATGAAATAATTGTCATGCACAATACGCCGGTAATTACAAATAAAGTAATTAGTTTTTTCATAATAATTCTCCTTATGAAATTGTTATATTTTATTAAAACTGTTGTTTTAATATTTATATTATCAGAATAATACAGAAAGCGGTAAATTTCAATAAAAAAAAGCAAAAGAATCAAAGGTTTATGCAAGGAAGGCTAAAAAAAGAGTGAAAAAACGGGTAAAAAGGGTGAAAATCGGTAAAAGGTTGCCGGTGGGCTGGAAGGGTCCGGTAATGGGGGAAACGGCGGAAAGTTAAAAAAGATGTTTGAAAAAACTGTTTGTAATGGTATAATAAGGGTATGGCAAAAGTTATACTGGAAATAGAAGAACCCGGAACCTGCGAGGAATGCCCGTGTTATAACGGGGAGTACAACCTGTGTCAGGCGGCGGAGGGGAAACCCTGTTTGGAATGGGACGGGGAGAAAGGCGGACCGGTAAAAGGTATATTTTGTCCGTTAAAGCCTATGAAGTAAAAGAAGAAAATAATGAAGATTCTAAAAAAGGAGAGAAAATATTATGAAAAATGAAGGTACAAAAAAGGTTATTATTATGAAAAATGACGAAATGGAAAAAATATTTAAAAGAGAAGGTGAAGGGAAAAATAGTGAAGATTCTATTATTATAATAAAATATTTTAATAAGAATAGTGCTGACTTTAAAATAAATATTGGAAAAGAAGAGGCTATATTTTATTTTAAAAAAATAAATATGGATTTAGAGAAACATGCAGAATACTTATTAAAAATATATGCAAAGCCTAGTTTAGATAAATTAGCTTCTGAATTTAGAGATATGGAAAATATGCATTATGGAGTTGAAGATAATACAGTGTGTTACTTTAAAAGTTTAAAAATATCTTTATTAAAAGATTGTTTTATATTAAATATTGAAAAGAAAAAATATAATGGAAAAAGTAATATTTATATACAAGATAAGTGGAATATTGCCGAAAAAAATGAAGGCGGTAAATGTGTAATATATACATTCAGTGAAGCTATGATGTTTTATAATGATTCAAAAATATATTTTGATAAATATTCTGAATCAGGAAAAATGAATTATTTTATAAGAAAATATGGGGAATTATATAATTTTCAATCTAATGGTGGTATTGCATATAAATATAATACATCAAAAAGAGTAATGAACTTTGTTGATAAAAATTGTATAGATAATGGATGGAATTCAAATGATAAAAATAACAAATTCTATTCAAGTTATATATTAGGAGAAAAAAAATATGATATTATATTAGAGCAAAGAAATAACAAAAATATAGATATTTATAT
>Ga0099364_10000648_pt1 | contig 59381 bp, 62 predicted proteins | sample TergutTh196P3_FD_73070 | JGI IMG/M metagenome (GOLD analysis project Ga0099364, IMG submission 73070) | Microcerotermes parvus P3 segment gut microbial communities from Pointe-Noire, Republic of the Congo - Th196 P3 | ecosystem: Host-associated > Arthropoda: Insects > Digestive system > Gut ... | reverse complement strand
ACGAATTTGTGAACTGGACAGACCTCGACGGCACAATCGTCTCTACCGACCCGCTGTACAAGTTTATCGTTGGCGACAACCTGATTTTGTTTGCTAACTTTGAGGTTAAAACATTCCAAATCACCGTGTTACCCAATCCGCCAGACGGTGGAACAGTCTCCGGCGGCGGTATCTATGATTGCAGAGAAACCGTTATCGTGAAGGCATTCCCCGAACCCTGCTACACCTTCGTCAACTGGACGCTCAACGGCGTTGTGGTTTCATGGGACGCTTTCTATGCGTTTGACGTAGAAGAATCTTGCACTTTAATTGCGAATTTCGAACTGTCGTATTTCGACGTTACCGTAGAAGCAGACCAACCAACACCAAATGGTGGTCAAGTCTTCGTTGAAATACCGGCAACAAACATCCCCTGCAAAGCATCCAAAACGGTACATGCTTTCCCCGACGACGGCTACCATTTTATCAATTGGACAGTAGATGGCGATGAAGTTTCTACCAATGCGTCTTACACATTTATAGTAGAAAAATCCACTCATCTGGTAGCACATTTTGAGAAAGACACCTACGATATCATCCTTTTGGCAAACCCGCCCGACGGCGCAACAATGCTCATCGGCGCAGGTACCTACGAGGCAGGCGACAATATCACCGTCGAAGCCATCGCCCACCCGTGCTACAACTTTGTTGATTGGACGGAAAACGGAAATACGGTTTGGCTCAACCCGCAATACCCGTTCACCGTAACAAAATCACGTACTTTGGTTGCAAACTTCGAGATTATACTCTACGACGTCGCCCTGTCGGTAGATTCGCCAAACACCGGCGAAGTTACCGGCGACGGCACCGGACTCCCCTGCGGCGACAGCATCACCATCACGGCTATCCCCGACGAATGTTACACCTTCGTCGAATGGACGGAAAACGGTAATTTCGTCTCCAACGAAAATCCTTATACCTTTGTACTTGAAGAAGACCGCGATATTGTGGCGCACTTTACGATAAGATATTGCAATATTACGGTATCTGTAGATCCGGAAGTCGGCGACAATGACGCTACCGGCGGCGCTACCGGCATCCTCTGCGGCGAAACCATCACCGTAACCGCCATCGCCGACACCTGCTTCACCTTCCTCTACTGGACAGAAGACGGCGTTATAGTCTCCTACGACGCCGAATACACCTTTGTAGTACTCGAAGACCGCGATTTGGTCGCCAACTTTGCACAGAAAACCTTCGCCATCACCCTGTTGAGAAATCCACCGGCAGGCGGCGACGTCGAGGGCGGCGGCAATCAACTCTGCGGAGAAATCATCACGGTAACAGCAATCCCCGACGACTGTTTTACTTTCATCAACTGGACGGAAGATGGTGTACCGGTTTGCTACACCACTGATTATGAATTTTTGGTAACCGAACCGCGCACCCTCGTCGCTAACTTTGAACAGAAAACTTTCAATGTTACCGTCTTCGCCAATCCGCCAACCGGTGGCACAGCCCTCCAAAACTACACCGATGCCCCCTGCGGAGATCCCGTCATCGTCATAGCAATCCCCGCTGAAGGCTATCAATTCGATAACTGGACGGAAAATGGCGTTCCGGTTTCTAATCTTGATCACTATTCATTTGACATAAAATCATCCCGCGTTTTGGTCGCCAATTTCACCATACAATCGTTCGATATCACCGTCATAGCAGATCCGCCGATAGGCGGCACAGTTACCGGCGGCGGATTTTACGATAACAACGAAGAAGCCACCGTAAAAGCAACTCCCAATCCGCACTACATGTTTATCAACTGGACGGAAAATGGTATGCCGGTTTCTCCGGATTCCATTTACACGTTCACCGTAACGCAATCCCGTACTTTGGTAGCACATTTCGATAGCATCTTCTATACCGTCATCACCGATGTCAACGACCCGAACTATGGCTTTACCGAAGGCGACGGCGTCTATGGGGAAGACGAAAGCGTAACCGTCGTGGCGACCACCACGAGTTGCTATCGCTTCGCCCACTGGACAATAGACGACGACATCGTCTCACTCGACCCGATATACACCTTCACCGTTACGAAAGACGTAACCGTCGTCGCTAACTTCTACGCACTCGACTTCGACACCTACGCACCCACCCTCTGGAACAACACCTTTATGCTCAACCTCAGGAAGTTAGCGGAAGAACATTACATCGTAACCGGCTGTATCTGGTACAAAAACGGCAACATAGAACCCACCACACGCACCATAGACGAATTCAGTTACTCGGCAGGTCCTGCCATCACCGACCTCCTTGAATTGGCGCCGACATGGTACATGTTCGAACTGCTCACCAGCAGCCACGGACCGCTCTGCTCTACGCATAAGGCACTCGACTACAACCCACTCTCCAACCCGCCCAGTGGTGACTTAGTCATCTATCCCAACCCCGTGATTTCGGGCAATACGTTCACCGTCGAAGGCGTCGTAGAAGGGTGTACTGTGCAGGTCTTCAACCAGTATGGCATGTGCGTGCGCAGCGTCATCGCTACCAAAAACCCCATCACGCTCACACTTAGCAACGTGCAGCCGGGGACTTATGTGATACAGGCGAATGGGAAAGAAGGGAAAGTAGTGGTGATTCCGTAGAAATTCGTACCTTTGCAGCATGAAATCACTGAAATTATTTATCATACTGCTTTTATTCGCCGGACGCGGCATAGCGGCGAAACTCGAAGTATCCGTTTTCAGGCTCAATGAAGACGATCCGACGGCTCTGCATCAAAAACGTTTTAACGACAAGCGGCAAGTGTGTGCATTGGTCAAGTTGAAGATGTCGGTGGCGAATCTCAAGGTCAAAGCCGACCCTGCCATCACGGCGAGTATTGCGCAACCGGACGGTTCGTATTTTCTGTATGTCTCGCCGACGACCATAGATTTCACTTTTGAGGCGCCGGGGTTTGAGAGGCTCAAATATCAGACGCCGTCGTTTTTGCAATCGGCGCGGGTGTATGAGATGGAGGTCGTCGTGGGCGATTCGTCTGAAAGCAAAGGGAGCATCTATATCAGATGCAATCCGGCGGCGGAGATTTTCCTCGACGATGTTTCACAAGGGATGTCGCCCCGTTTCCTGACAGGACTGACAACAGGCGAGTATAAAGTGCGACTGAGCGCCGCCGACCATAAAGATTACGTCAACAACAAAGTGGTGGTCGAGGCGGATAAAACGACCGACCTCGTCATCACCCTGACCTCGTTAACGGCAAAGCCAGCGGATATGCAGACATCCTCACGCCTTGCCCGCCAATCAACAAAACCGGTAAAGGTGAAAAAGGAACGTGATCCGCAAGACAACGGATGGTTCGCCGGATTCAGTTTCGGAGCGGTTTTTCCCAACAACTACCCCGCCAACTATTACAACGGAAGTCCCCAAAACAGAAACAGTTTCAACCGCATCTTCGAAACCTATCCGGGCTATACCACCAGCGCTTATAACGACATCAAAGAGGCCATCGGATCTTATGATTTTGACACCACAAACATCGGATTTTCGGAAAATATGGCTTATAATGCAGCCGCCAACTTTGGTCTTTATACCGGATTCACCTTTTTAAAGATGAACCGTATCTATATCTCTTTCGACTACCATCACCTAAAAACCAATGGAGCGCTGATATTCTATTACATACAGGAGACGCCCGGTAACAAAGACAACTACTACGACAAAAGTAGCGTGCATGGCACGGAAAACCGGTTTCACATCAACCTTTTGTACAGCAGAGAGTTCCGCGCGGGGGAATATACGAATTGGTATCTCTTTGGCGGGTTCAACCTGAACAATATCGTCGTGAAAGAGAATTATGTCAACATCCCTGTTCTCGGCGATTCGCAGCGTCCGCCATTGAAATATAACATCAAATATGTCTATTACGACAAAACCGGCGCGGCTTATACCGATTACGTGGAGGGCGGCGTTGGTTTCGGCGCTACGGCGGGCATCGGCTTACGGCTTTTGTTCAGCAACCGTTTCTCTATTGACCCGGAACTGCAGTTTTTCTACTCCAGCGCCCATTTAGAAGGCTACGAGGAGTATAAACCGAGTTTGCAGTTGAACCTGCGCATCAATCTGTTTACGGGATGGATAGGGAAAGGACATCGAGAGGAATAGCCAATAGATCTTTAACACTCTCCCGCAAAACCGGATGCACCCTATCCGGCATAATCTCAGCGAGCGGTAGTAGAACAAAATGCCGCTCGTGAAGCCGTGGATGCGGAACGGTGAGCGTCGGCGTATTGATGATGTCGTCGTTAAAGAACAGAATGTCAATATCCATAGTACGTGAACTATAACCACTTCCACTGCGTATGCGCCCCATGATATTTTCTATCTCCTGCGCCTCCCGCAACACTACCTCCGGCGACAGCGCCGTCTCCGCCACGACGACAGCGTTTAAAAAGCGATGCTCCGCCTCAAATCCCCACGGCTCGCTCTCGTAAACGGATGAACGTTGTTTGATTTTGCCTATCCGTTCTTCGATATAGTCAAGCGCTCGCCGGATGTTTTCCATGCGGTTGCCTAAGTTTCCGCCGATTGATAATGTAACGTTATTCATATCTTATTGTTCTAAATAACGAAACTTGCCTTATAATTGTTGTTTATCTAATCACTGAAACATGTGGTAATGGTACAAAAAACATTGATTCCGTCGGGTTTATAGACGGGATTGGGGTTGATACGCTAAATAAACCGAAAGTTCTTTCCCGGAAAATAAGCCTCCGCCCCGAGCATCTCTTCGATGCGGAGCAGTTGGTTGTATTTGCAGATGCGGTCGGTGCGACTGGCGGAGCCGGTTTTTATCTGACCGGTGTTGAGCGCTACGGCGAGGTCGGCGATGGTGGTATCTTCGGTCTCGCCCGAACGGTGGCTCATGACGGAGGTGTAACTGTTTTTGGTAGCCAAGTTCACCGCGTTGATGGTCTCTGTGAGCGTTCCTATCTGGTTGACCTTGATGAGGATGGAGTTGGCAATCTTCTTCTCGATGCCTTCCGCCAGACGGTTCACGTTGGTAACAAAGAGGTCGTCGCCCACAAGTTGTATCTTGTTGCCCAGACGCTCGGTCATCGTTTTCCAGCCGTTCCAGTCATCTTCCGCCATGCCGTCTTCGATGGAGACGATGGGGTAATTTTTCGCCCAGTCAGCCCAGTAGGAGACCATCTGGTCAGGTGTCAGTTTCTCACCGGTTGACCATTTCAGGTGGTACATGTTCTCTTCGGGGATATAGAACTCGGACGCTGCCGGGTCTAAGGCAATATAAATATCTTCGCCGGCTCTGTAGCCCGCTTTTTCGATGGCTTGCAGGATATATTTCAGCGCGTCTTCATTGGATTTCAAGTCGGGCGCAAAGCCGCCTTCGTCGCCCACATTGGTCGAGAAGCCCTCTTTTTTCAATACCGCTTTTAGGTGATGAAACACTTCCGCTCCCATGCGCAACGCCTCCGCAAACGAGGGAGCACCAAACGGCATGATCATAAACTCTTGGAAGTCAACGCGATTGTCGGCGTGCGAACCACCGTTGATGATGTTCATCATGGGAACGGGCAACGTGTTGGCGCTGACGCCTCCGATGTAACGATACAACGGCATCCCGAACTCCAACGCCGCCGCCTTAGCGCACGCCAAAGAGACGCCCAGGATGGCATTAGCGCCCAAGATGGATTTGTTGGACGTGCCGTCGAGTTCTAACAGGGTGCGGTCAATGGTCACCTGATCCTCAACGCTCATGCCTATCAAAGCCTCTTGGATGGTGTTGTTAACATTGTCAACTGCCTGTACAACACCTTTTCCCAGATACAGTTGTTTATGATAATCACGAAGTTCTACCGCCTCGTGAACGCCTGTCGAAGCGCCCGATGGAACAGCGGCGCGACCCAAAGCGGCATCTTCGGTATATACATCTACTTCTACTGTCGGGTTCCCCCGCGAATCAAGAATTTGTCTTGAATGAATTGCAACAATTTGACTCATAGTTCAATATGATTTACTGGTTTTTAAATTTTTAAAGGGTGCAAAGGTATGAAAAAAAATCGTACCTTTGCACCATATAAATCACAATAATTTATCATGGAAAATTACATTCGTTTTGATTGGGCAATAAAGCGGTTGTTAAGAAATAAAGCCGATTTTGATGTGGTGAATGGTTTTTTGAGTTGTTTGCTCGAAAAACAGATTCGCATAATGAGAGTCCTTGAGAGCGAAGGAAATAAAAGGCGTAAAGAGGATAAAATTAATCGGGTAGATATTTTAGTAGAGGACGAAACAGGCGAAAAGATAATCATTGAAATTCAAAACAACGACGAAATAGATTATTATCAAAGAATGCTGTATGGCGTTTCAAAAGTCGTTTGCGACTATCTGAAAGAGGGCGACAAATACGAAAAGATAAAGAAAATATACTCTGTCAACATTGTTTATTTCAAATTCGGCGATGGGAAAGACTATGTTTATCACGGCTATACCGAATTTCGAGGTATTCATACCGGCGATATACTTGAACTCACCAAGGGTCAGCAAAAACGGATAAAGCGAGAAAAAGTGAGCGATATTTATCCCGAATATTACGTTTTGCGGGTAGAAAACTTCGATGATGTTGCCAAAACGCCCTTAGATGAGTGGATATATTTTCTGAAAAACACAGCGGTGCCCGAGAAAATCACGGCGCCGGGATTAAAAGAGGCGCAGGAAAAATTAAGGATAGACAACCTGTCGGAAGAAGAAAAGCGAGATTATTACAACCATCTGAAAAACATGAACTACGCCACCAGCGCCATGGAAGCCAGTCGTTTAGCCGGATTAGATGAAGGTGAAAAAATCGGCGAAACAAAGAAAGCCAAACAAGTAGTCATCAACTCCCATCGCGCCGGAATACCCATTGAAACCATCGCTGCCATCACAAGCCTGACAGTCGAACAAGTTATCGAAATTCTGAAATAACATAAATCTTATTGAATAAACAACTTAATTACATATAAAAACAATGTCTAAACACTTTAAACGCTATACGATTACATCAGCGCTGCCCTACGCCAACGGCGCCATTCACGTAGGACACCTTGCGGGAGTTTACGTTCCTGCCGACATTTACGCGCGTTATTTGCGCTCTATCGGCGAAGAGGTCGTCTTCATCGGCGGCTCGGACGAACACGGCGTGCCGATTACTATAAAAGCGCGCCAGGAAGGCATCACGCCGCAGGAAATCGTTGACCGGTATCACGCCATCATTGAAAAATCGTTCGCGGAGTTCGGCATCTCGTTCGACGTTTACTCCCGGACGTCAAAGGCGATTCATCACCAAACGGCAGCCGGCTTTTTCAAAAAACTGTACGACGACGGGAAATTTATCGAAAAGACGACCGAACAGTACTACGACGAGGAGGCAAAACAGTTTTTAGCCGACCGTTACATCACCGGAACGTGCCCGCACTGCCACAACGAGGGCGCTTATGGCGACCAGTGCGAAAGTTGCGGGACGTCGTTGAACGCCATGGACTTGATAAACCCGAAGTCCGTTTTGAGTGGCAATGCTCCCGTTTTGCGGGAGACCAATCATTGGTATTTGCCCTTAGACCAATACGAAAAATGGTTGACGGAGTGGATTATCGAAGGTCATAAAGAGTGGAAATCAAATGTTTATGGACAGTGCAAATCGTGGATTGACTTGGGATTGCAACCGCGCGCCGTAACCCGCGACTTGGACTGGGGCGTGAAAGTGCCGCTGCCCGACGCCGAAGGGAAAGTGTTGTATGTCTGGTTCGACGCGCCCATAGGATACATCTCCGCAACCAAAGAATGGGCGGAGAAAACAGGAAAAGATTGGGAGATTTTTTGGAAAAACGACGAGAGCAAGTTGGTACATTTCATCGGAAAAGACAACATCGTCTTCCACTGCATCATCTTCCCCGCCATGCTGAAAGCCGAAGGAAGTTACATCCTGCCCGAAAACGTGCCGGCTAACGAATTTCTGAACCTCGAAAATGACAAAATCTCCACCAGCCGCAACTGGGCAGTCTGGCTACACGAATATTTGGACGAATTTCCCAATAAACAGGATGTTTTACGTTACGCACTCTCGGCAAATGCGCCCGAAACGAAAGATAACAACTTCACATGGAAAGACTTCCAAGACCGCAACAACAACGAACTGCTCGCCATCTTCGGCAACTTCATCAACCGTACCGTCGTGCTAGCACACAAATACTTTGAGGGCAACGTCCCCGAACCAACGGTATGGAACGACGAAGACAAAGCCGTGATAGAAGAGTTGCGTCTTTTCCCCGAAAAAATCGGCAAAAGCATTGAAAATTACCGTTTTAGAGAAGGTTTGAACGAGATGATGAACCTCGCCCGACTCGGCAACAAATACCTGACCGACCAGGAACCGTGGAAAAAATTCAAAACCGACATCGAACGCACCAAAACCATCCTCAATCTCTCTTTACAGATTTGCGCCAACCTGTCAATTCTATGCGAGCCGTTTTTACCCTTTACATCGAAAAAACTGTGCCGCATCCTCAACATGGAACCGCAAACATGGAAACAGGCAGGGGACTGCAACTTGCTAAAAACCGGACATCATCTCAATGAAGCGGAATTTTTATTCGAGAAAATAGAAGACGAAGCCATCGAAAACCAGGTGAAAAAACTGCAACTATGCAAAGACTGATAGAATTTCTTCGGCGTTATCACTTCATACTGACGTTTCTTTTTTTGGAAACGTTGTGTATGATTATGATTGTCCGAAGCAATCCTGTGCCTGCTGCATGGTATTTTTCCGCCTCCAACACCTTTCGCGGACGGACGCAAAGCCTCTACTCAGAGGTTACTGACTATTTTTACCTTAAAAAAGTAAACCGCGACCTTGTTCAGGAAAATCAACAATTATATGAACAGTTGAACGCTCTTTTGGCTATACACGACACCTCAATACTGCCTGTGGTGCGAAAAATAAACTACGATTATATCCCCGCCAAAGTAGTGGGCAACGCCATGTACCTCAACAAAAACACCATGCTTTTGAACAAAGGACGTAGCGACGGAATAGAAAAAGATATGGGCGTCGTCGCCCCCGAAGGAGTTGTGGGCATCGTGGCGGAAGTATCGGAAAATCACGCCGTCGTGCTATCGCTGCTCAACAAAGCCTCGCTCATCAGCGCCAAAATAATGCCGTACAACTACACCGGAACCATCTATTGGGAAGGCACCGACACACGTACCGTGCTCATGCGCGACCTCCCAACACACATCTACATCAACAAAGGCGACACCATCGTTACCAGCGGCTTTTCGTCCATTTTTCCCGAAGGCGTGATGATCGGAACGGTGAAAAGTTACCACATCGAACCCAGCAGAGCCAACTACAAGGTCGAGGTGGCGCTCTCTACCATGTTCGCCTCCCTGCAATGGGTCTATATTGTGAAAAATTTAGCAGCGGCAGAACAAAATGAACTTTTAAGCAAATTTGAAGAAATTGAACAAAATCAACAATAAATGTATTATTAATTATAAAAATTTAGAGACTATGTCAAAAATTAAAATTGGAATTAATGGTTTTGGACGCATCGGGCGTCTTGTATTTAGAGCAGCAATGAAACGTAACGACGTTGAAATCGTCGCTATCAACGATTTGATAGACGTGGACTACATGGCGTACATGCTACGCTACGATACCGTTCATGGAAGATTCGACGGAACGGTTGAGGTGAAAGATGGCAATTTGGTTGTCAACGGCAACGTCATCCGCGTTACGGCGGAGAAAAGTCCGGCAAACCTGAAATGGAACGAGGTCGGCGCAGAATACGTGGTCGAATCCACAGGATTGTTCCTGACCAAAGAGACCGCCGAAGCACACTTAGCCGCAGGCGCCAAACGCGTCGTCATGTCGGCGCCGTCGAAAGACGAAACGCCCATGTTTGTCTATGGCGTGAACCACAAAAGTTACGCCGGACAAACCATCTTCTCCAACGCCTCCTGCACCACCAACTGCCTCGCACCGGTTGCAAAAGTCCTCCACGACAACTTCACCATCGTCGAAGGCTTGATGACCACCGTCCACGCCACCACCGCCACGCAAAAAACCGTGGACGCCCCCTCCGCCAAAGACTGGCGCGGCGGACGCGCCGCCGCAGGCAACATCATCCCCTCCAGCACCGGCGCTGCCAAAGCCGTCGGCAAAGTCATCCCTGCGCTCAACGGCAAACTCACCGGCATGGCGTTCCGCGTCCCCACCCTCAACGTCTCGGTCGTTGACCTCACCTGCCGCATCGAAAAAGCCGCCTCCTACGATGACATCAAAGCCGCCATGAAAAACGCCGCCGAAGGCGAACTCAAAGGCATACTCGCCTACACCGAAGACGACGTCGTCTCCAGCGACTTCATCGGCGAATCCTGCACCTCCATCTTCGACGCAAAAGCCGGCATCGCACTCAACCCCAACTTCGTCAAACTCATAGCATGGTACGACAACGAATGGGGTTACTCGTGTAAAATATTGGATATGATTGCGTTTACGGCGGGGAAGTGAGACTGATTTAGCATTCTCCCTTATCCTTTTGTGTTCCACTTTCGTGTCCGTTTCCTCTAACTGAGCTTTCAACGTGTTAATATCCAATCTCCCAAGTCTTTCAATACTTCGGGCGAGAAGGTCTGTTCTATTGTGGCATATTCGTCGGGAGATCCGATAGTACACTCCTGAAACAGGTGGTTTAGTCTACGATATTCTTTGGTGGTAATGTCTTTATTACCTCCTTTTCTCAATGCTGCGCTGATGGCTTCGCGGTTTTCCTTTGCAGGAACCTGAAAATCCTTACTGCCATTGGGAAATTTCACTTTTTCGAGCGCAGGCGCCGGGTCGTAGCACAGAAAATACTGCATCCACGAATTGATGCTTGTTCGGCAGCCAATTTGATGAAATCGCCCGTTATTACTCCTTCGGACGTGATGGATTCGATGTCGTTTTTCATTTCGGTCAGAAGTCCGGTTATTTCCTCTTGGGAGACATTTGTCCCTATGTACTCACCGAGAAATACCATTCTTCTTTTTCTTCGTCCCAAATAGTTCGGACTCTTCTTTTTTCAAATAACCTTATGCTCGTTTCTTTTACCATATTTTTTTAAAAAAATCTTTTGCAAATATATAACAAAGTTGTGAATCAGGGCAAAGAAAAAACAAACAAAAGCGCCACTTACCGAAAAAAGATGTATTTTTGTCGAATCATTGTATAAATAGAAATAAGATGCTGGTAAAAACGTATGGAAGCACCATAATAGGGGTCAACGCCTTGATTATCACCATTGAGGTGGACATTGTTCAGGGCGCCAATGTGCACATTGTAGGGTTGCCCGACAGTGCGGTAAAGGAGAGTTTGCAGCGGATGGAGGCGGCGTTAGCGAACAGCAAGTTCAAGTTTCCGCGTCAGCGCATCATCGTCAATTTGGCTCCGGCGGACATTCGCAAGGAGGGTTCGGGTTACGACCTGCCCATCGCCATGGCGATCTTGATGTCGTCGGGACAGATGCAAGCCGCTGATTTAGAGCAATATGTGATCATGGGCGAACTGTCGCTCGACGGCTCCATCAAGTCCGTCAAAGGGGCGCTCCCCATGGCGATAGAAGCCAAAAGGAGCGGTTACAAAGGATTCATCCTCCCGATAGACAACGCTCCCGAAGCCGCCATCGTGTCGGGATTGGATGTGATTGGCGTGAACAACATCGCGGAGGTGGTCAACTTCTTTGCCGACCACAGCAGCATCGCGCCGATGTCTGTTGACCCTGCCGCCGAGTTTTACAAGCGGTTGGACTGCTACGAGTTCGACTTTTCCGACGTCAAAGGACAGGAAAACATCAAACGGGCATTGGAAATCTCTGCTGCCGGCGGACACAACGTCCTGCTGATAGGACCTCCGGGTTCGGGCAAGACGATGTTGGCAAAACGACTGCCCTCCATCCTGCCGCCGCTCACCTTGGACGAAGCCTTGGAAACCACCAAGATACACTCCGTAGCGGGAAAAATGGTTTCGGGCGCCTCCATCGTAACCACGCGACCTTTTCGCTCTCCCCACCATACCATCTCCGACGCCGGATTGGTCGGCGGTGGCAGTTATCCGCAGCCCGGCGAGATCTCCTTAGCGCAAAACGGCGTACTCTTCTTAGACGAACTGCCCGAATTTAAACGCAGCGTCTTAGAGGTGATGCGGCAACCGATGGAAGACCGCATGGTAACCATCTCGCGCTCGAAGATGACGGTGGAATACCCGTCCAACTTTATGTTGGTGGCGGCGATGAATCCCTGTCCGTGCGGTTACTACAACCATCCCGACCAGGAGTGTACCTGCGTCCCCGGCATGGTGCAGCGCTATCTGAATAAGATTTCGGGACCGCTGCTCGACCGTATTGACATTCACGTGGAAGTCGTCCCCGTTCCGTTTAAGGAGTTGTCGGATGTGCGCCTGAGCGAGCGAAGCGAGGCAGTGCGTCAGCGTGTGGTGAAAGCCCGGAAGATACAGGAAGAGCGTTTTAAAGAGGTCGAGGGCGTCCATTGCAACGCTCAGATGAGCACCAAGTTACTGCGCCAACACTGTAAAATCTCGGAACAGGGGTTTGCAATCCTAAAAAACGCAATGGAAAAACTCGGACTGAGCGCACGGGCATACGACCGCATCCAAAAGGTGGCACGCACCATCGCCGACTTGGACGAAAGCCCCGATATTCTGAACGAACACCTCTCCGAAGCGATCCATTACAGGAGTTTGGACAGGGAAAGTTGGGGAAAGTAGAATTGTGTCGGAAAAAATAAAATGACGATATTATCGTTTTTTTTCAACACAGAGACACTGAGGACACAAAGTTACACAGAAAATATGTCAGAATTAGAATATAATATTAAATTATCGGATATGAAATTAGAACTTCAATGTTCCACAACATCAAGAAAGCATACGTCGTAAGATAAACGTATCTCTGTGAAACTCTGTGATCTTTGTGTCTCTGTGCTGAATAAAAAATATGACGTGAAAGCGAATAATCATTATAAACCGCATAATTATGAACAGAAAAAGGAAAAAAGTTTTTTTGATAGCGGGAATATCATTATCTATAATGGCTTCGATAGCAATTGAACTCTTGGTATTTATCTCGGTCAGAAGTTTTTTGGGACATGTCTATTCAGGACGCGATTGTAACTATTGTAATATTGATAACATTGAAGTCCGTGTAGGAATTAATATTCCCGGAATAGACGATGTTGACTGTATTTATGACGCCGAAGAGGATAGCAAGACCGTTCATTTTTCGGTTAAGTTGAAAAAAGTAGATGTGGAAAAATATAAGGAGGTTATTGCTGCTAAATACGTTAAGCCTTCACATTCAAATATATAGTTCATGAACCTCGAACTTTTTATAGCCAAGCGATACGCCGCCGCGTTTAGAAAGCGCCGGAACATCATCAACGTGATTTCGTTAATTTCCGTCATTGCCATTGCCGGAGCGACGATGGCGTTGGTCGTTATGCTCTCCGTCTTCAATGGCATGGAGGGGTTGGTCATCTCGATGTTAAACACTTTTGACACGTCGTTGAAGATAGAACCTGTTGAAGGTAAACACTTTCCGACCGACAGCACGACCATCGCCCGATTGGAAAACCTGCCGGGCGTGGTGCAGGTCGTGGAGGTGATCGAAGAGAACGCTTTGGCGGAATACAATGGTCGTCAGCACATTGTGCGGGTGAAGGGCGTCAGCAGCAATTATCAGACATTCTCCTCCATTGACTCGCTGACGATGGACGGGAAATTTCTGTTGGAAGAGGGCGATTTGAACTACGCCGTCATGGGAAGCGGGGTTTGGTATTTGCTGGGCGTCAACATCCGTGATTTCTTGACGCAGTTGACGCTGATAGCGCCCCGCCGCATGTCGGGCAACACGATGAATGTCAACTCTTTCAACCACGAATACATCATCCCCGGCGGCGTCTTTTCCATACAGCAGGAGTTGGACGAAAAATACATCTTTGTCCCGCTGCGCTTTGCGCAATCGCTGTTCGAGTACGACTCCCTGCGCTCCTTCTACGAAGTCTGGACGCTGACCGATGCCGACGCCGCCAAGATAAAACCGCAGGTGATGAGCATCATGGGTGCCGACTTCCGCGTCTTAGACCGCTACGAACAACAAAAAACCATCTACAAAGTCATGAAATCGGAAAAATGGGCGGGTTTCCTTATTTTGACCTTTATCATCCTTATTTCCGCCTTCAATACGATCAGTTCCATCGCGATGCTCATCATGGATAAACAAAAAGACATGTATATCCTCAACGCCATGGGCAATCCCGTGAGCCGGACGCGCCGGATATTTCTGTGGCAAGGATTGTTACAGTCGGCGATGGGCGCAGCAATCGGTATTGTTATCGGACTGATAATCTGTTTATTACAAAACATCTTCGGCTTCATTCCCTTGGATGCCGAAAACGGCTCGTTCGCCGTCAACTACTACCCCGTCATCGTGCAATGGACGGATATTGTCTTGGTTTTTCTGACCATCATGCTCATCGGGTTGATTACGGCGTGCATTCCGGTTTTGGGGATTAAGAGACAGGGGGGAGTAACTGAGTAACTGATTTTAATGATACAGATCTCTATATGTTCTCCCTATTAGATTATTTTCAGCACAGAGCCGCAGAGTTCACAGAGTTTCACAGAGATTTAGCGTTGATGGATATTCCCGATACGCTTCTTTTGGACTTCTTAGTTCACGGAGTTTCACAGAGATTTAACGTTCCCGACACCGCGTGCAATATTTCCTGTGCTTGAATATAACGTACCTACGGCACGCGGTAGCACGGGAGCGCTCGGTTTCTACCAATATTACATCCCTAACGGGATGGTGTGATGGGCTTAGAGGCTGTTTCAAAAGTCTTTGTTAACGCAAAAGGGGGGAGAGGAATGGATTGCGTCTCAGGGAATAAAGACCTCAAGTACTTTTGTCGAAGGAGTAGGCACAATAAGGATTTCGGTAATGACATTGGGAATCAACAGCGTTTCGCCGACCTGTACCGTTGTTGTCTCGCCGTCGTAACTTACAGAGAAAGAGCCTTCAACGCAAAGATAGACGACAAACGAGTCCAAGTCCGCGAAATTTTTCCGTACCGGAGCGCCGGCGTGTAAGATGTTGGTTGTGAAATAGGGCGATTGGACGATGGGGGCGGTTTTGTTTTTTTCGACGGAATAGCAGGTTTTATACTCTTTGTGTAGTTGAAAGTCAATGGCGTCCAACGATTCGGCTACGTGCAGCGGACGGGGTTTCCCGTTGTCGTCGGTGCGGTTCCAGTCGTAGATGCGGTAGGTGGTGTCGGACGATTGTTGGATTTCAGCCAACAAGATTCCTTTTCCGATGGAATGAACACGTCCCGCCGGCGTGAAGAAGACATCGCCCGGAGTTACTTTCTCGTAGTTCAAAACTTCTTCTAATCGGTTTTGCGTCAGCAGTTTAGTGAACGATTCTTTGTTGAGCGATGTGTTGAATCCGGCAATCAGTTGGGATTCTTTTTCGGCTTGCATGATATACCACATCTCGGTTTTTCCGTTTTCCAATCCTCGCTGTTGCGCCAAGGCGTCGTCGGGATGCACTTGGACGGATAGGTCTTCGTGCGCGTCAATCAGTTTAAACAGCAACGGGAATTGGTTTTTGCAGTTATCGAAGACCTTGTCGCCGACCAAGTCGCCCATAAAGACTTCTGTCAGTTCGGCTAAGTCGTTGTCGGCGAGCCAGCCGTTGCTGACGACGGTTTCGCTGCCTTCCACGCCCGAAAGCAACCACGCCTCGCCAATACGAGATTCTTTTTTAGCGTTGACGCCGAATATCTTTTGCAACTTGTCGCCACCCCAGAGTTTCTCTTTCAACAGAGGGTGGAATTTCATGGGATATAAGTTCATAATTTACAATAATCTACGGCATCCCCGGAAAACTTTCCACTATTTTAAAGGTAAAGTCGGGGAAAGATTCCACATATTGGATGGTGAAGTCGGGGAAGGAGTCCACGATTTTCCACTTGCCGCATTCGTCGGGGAAAGAATCCACAAAACGCACTCTCAGGTCGGGAAAAGAGTCCACCACCTTCACTTTGAAGTCGGGGAAGGAATTTACGATTTTCACCCTTCCGTACAGCGCAACGCCTTTGCATTTGCAATCGGTTACTTTGCCGTCGGCAGTCGCTCCGGCTTCTGCAAGCGCTCCGGCTTCGGTAAGCGTTTCGGCGTCTGTCATCGTTTCGGCGTCTGTCATCGGCGCTACTTCTGTCATTGCCACCGCGTCCGTCGTGGCATCCGTTGCTATAACATCAGCAGCGGCATAAACTCTTTGAGCGTGTCCGACAACGGAAATCAAAGAGAACAACATCAAACAAAAAACATATTTTCTCATAACTTTATAAATTAGATGTGATGACTCTCTATGCAAATTTCGTGCATTTCTGTTGTTGGGTGTTTTTTATCTCTTTATCGGCTTATGCCGGTAAACCATAAAGACGACGCCTGCGCCGATTTTGAAAAAATGTCCGTCCATATCGAAAAATGCGGTTGAGGCGTTTGCTTTGATATAGATGTTTTTCGCTATTCTCGGCATGATTCCTATGCCCGGCACCATTCCGAAGTGGCTGGCGCCGGCTTCGCCGTAGTATCCCAATCCTACGGAGAGGTGAGGGTTCCATGGCGAGTTAAGATGGAAAGTGCCGTTTATCAGCACTTCCATCATGGCGACGTCATGGAATTTCTTTTTTCCGGTGATGTCGGTGTCTGCGTTTTTTTTCGGGAAGTAGTGATAGGCAAAGTCTGTTCCTACGGAGATGTATTCGGTAACAAAGACGAAAATCTCTGCTTGTCCGAAGCCTCCGATGGTTTGCGAGGCGGCAATATTGGAAAACGGGATGGATGTGCCTCCGGCAACGCCCAGATAGACGCTGTTGACGCGCGGCGGCTCGCTCGGCGGGGCGGCGGGGCGTTGCGGCGACTGCGCTGTTAGGTTAAACTGACAGTAGCATATTAAAAGGAATAATATCGCTTTTTGCATCATGAAGGAGGGTGATAAGTTCCACAGTTTTGCAACAGACGTGTTGTGTGGCACAAGATTCCTCACTGCGTTCGGAATGACCTTACGCTTAGCAGGGAGAGGGGATGTCTCATAAGCCAAAAAAATTAAACGCAAAGGCGCAAAGATTTTTCGCAAAGTACGCAAGGGATTGATAATAAGATGCTTACTCTTTGCGTCCTTTGCATTTTCTTTGCGCCTTTGCGGTAAAGAAACACTTTTGAGACAGTCTCCTTTATTCATACAATTCTCTGTCATTCTCCTTGTTTTACAAAGTTATATACGATGTAGCCGACTTGTTGTTCGGTGGCTTTGTCGTCTTTTGAAAATTTGGATTGCATTGCGGCGTCTTTGGCTTGCTGCAACAGGTTGGGGTCGGAGGTGGTGCTTCCGATGTTATGGGGCGCCGGGACTCTGGCGCCGGCGCGGGCGCTGACGACGTTTCCGTCTCTGTCCACGCGAATTTCGACGACGACGCGACCCTGTTCGCCGGAGTTGTAGGAGGGTTTTTTGAGGGATTTCACCTCGCGTCCGCTTAGGAAGTAGTCGCGTCCCTGTCCGGTTCCGGAGCCGCTGCCTTGTCCTGTTCCGGAGCCACTTCCTTGTCCGCCGCCTTGTCCGCCGCCGGTGAGGTCGCCGGTGGTGGAGGTTCCGTCGGGACGACCGTAGTCGCCGGTTGTTCCCGTTCCGCCGCCGGAGGTGGAGGTGTTGGTTCCCGGATAGATGGCGCGGGGATCTACTGTCGGCTTGGGTTCGGGTTTCGGTTCGGGTTTCGGTTCGGGCTTCGGTTCGGGTTTGGTTTCGGTGATAACCGGTTCTTCGCGTGTGGGTTGGGGTTGGGGTTTGGGTGAGGTTTCGATGGCGACGGTCTCCTCGTCGGATTGCGTTACAAGTTCTTCTGCTTGTGAGGATGACGTTGTGGATGCCGCAGAGGATGCCGAGATTTGGTCAACATATTCCGAAAACGTTCCTTCGTCGGAGTTGCCCATGCGGATTTCAACGCCTTCTTCTCCGGGTAGCGGCAACGGCGTCCGCAACGCAAGGAAAAGCAGCATCAACACCAACAAAAGGTGAAAAATGATGGTTCCGACGACTCCTTTTTTCTGTTCCGGTGTGGTTTGCATCTTATTCTTTCGGTTTGGTTGCCAGAATCACTTTGTGTTTGGTGTTACTTTCTTTGTTGATACGATCTACGATGTCGTAAATGTTGACTACCAACTGTATGGGCGCGTTATGGTTGGAGCGCAATACCACCGAGCCGTCTTCTACGCCCGACAGTGCGTTTTTGATGTTATAGACCAAAGTCGAATCGCTGACGACCATGGCGCGTTTTCCTATTTCCATCGCATATTGCTGGTCTTCGTCAATATAGACCGTTACGGTTTGTTTGGCGATGGTACGGCTTTCGCTTTGTGGCAACAGCAGTTTGATGGCGTTGGGCGCTATCAGCGTTGAGGTTATCATAAAGAAAATCAACAGCAGAAAGACTAAGTCCGACATGGACGCCATGCTGAAGTTCGGATTGGCTCTGTTTCTCTTTTTTAATGCCATGATGTTTCTATTTTAAGCCACCGGCTCGTTCAACAAATCTAAAAACTCGGTCGTGCGCCGCTCTAATTTGAAGATGATGCGGTCAATACGTCCCACGAGAACGTTGTATCCGACATAAGCGGCAATGCCGACTATCAATCCGCCTACCGTAGTAATCATCGCTTGGTAGATTCCCGATGACAATAGTTGAATGTCAATGTTGTTTCCGGCTTTCGACATGTCGTAGAAGGCGGTAACCATGCCCATCACCGTTCCCAAAAAACCGAGCATGGGGGCTGCGCCGGAGATAGTCGCCAAGGCGGTGAGATTTTTTTCCAAACGGCTGATTTCCAAGTTTCCGACGTTTTCGATGGCGGCGTTGATGTCGTTCAGCGGTTTTCCCAAGCGGCTGATGCCCTTCTCGGTCATACGCGCCGATGGCGTGTTTTGTCGTTTGCACAGCGCCGTCGCCTCTTTCAAGCGACCTTGATGGATGTGTTCTTTGATTTCGTCCATGAAGTACTTCTCCTCCTGGTCTGCCTTGCGAAGCGTCAGCCAGCGCTCAATAAAGATGTAAACGGCAATGATGGACAATATGGCTAAAATCGCCATAATCCATCCTCCTTTCATTGTTAAATCAATGATTGACAAAGAATCAAATTCTTGTTCTTGAATCGTTGTCGCAAGAGCGTTTATCGTGTCTGCAACAGGGATTTGTAATACCAGCATATTCTATTTTTAAATTCGGTTTGTTGTATAACGGTGAAATAGGGGTTTTATTTTTGTATGAGAAAAGTCATTGGAATCAGCCATATTTGGATCTGCCAAATTCCATAAACCACAATCGTAACCGATTTTTACGCCGATTATTCCAATTTCAATCCCGAAATCCGCATCATCTCCGAGAACAGTAGAAAAGTTACCGCCAACTTTGATGCCCAATTGCAGCCCTGATTGCGCAAAAATGCTCCCTACGGTGAATGTTAATACTGCTGCTAATAATAGTTTTTTCATAAAATACCAAATAGAAAATTAAAATGAATCCTGCCCCGGATCAAGTATAACACGTATATTCGGATCAGGAACATAATATATTATTTTTGTTGAGTCACCTACTTTAGCGCCTTTATACCCGCATCCTTTAGCAATATATTTTTTGCCATTCACGGTATATCTATAATAGCAGAATGCTCTACGTCCTGGTTTATACTGAACTATCACAGCAGTAGCGTAAGCTCCATTTTCTCGCAATTTTCTATCTCTTTTAATATCTTTGATGATTCCGGGGAATAGAAATATTCCCAAAAATGCTAATATAGCTAATAAAGGCCATAATACATCTTGCAGTTTCTTTATGTCGTTAAGTGAATATTTTGTCATTTTTGGAGGCATATAAATTATAGTTACTAATCAGTTTTTGAAGTAATTCGGGGTGATTTTCATACTCTTTACCGATAAAATCCTTTAAAGAATCAAAACCATTTCCTTTAATATTAAACACTTCCGAAAAATCTTTTACATAATTCTCTCTACAACCAATAATATTTATCGTTGGACATTCACAAAGATAAATACCCCAATTATCGTTTTCCCCATAAATAAAGAAATCATTTATATAAAATCCAAAAGGAGGGTCAAATTGATTTACAACATTATTGAAATCCGACAGATTACTTAATACCGATATTTTTGCATAAAATGGATCTTCTCTGTCTGTTATGACCGTTCCCATGTTCTCCAATATAAAAAAACACTTCTCATTAAATTTTTTCAAACAATGCATCAATTTTTGATAATTAACTTCGCTGCCAACTAGATGTCCTCCTATTGTGAACATATATAGAAAATCCTGCTTCCAGAACACTTGCTCAGGCGGATATATAGCACCCTCTTTGGTGTTTGATATTTTAAAAACAGACGTTGTCATGCATTCCATGTTTATTGTATTACTTTATTCTAATCTTGTATATTACTCCAGCTTTGTTAATGTCAATGGTCGGTATTATTCCCAAAGTTATACTTGTTCCTAAGCCTTTTGTGGAATTTCCAAACGCCATTTCGAGGTTTTGGCCCGATAGAAGTCCGGCGGTGGTTCCACCTGCTATATGTCCGGCGGCAGAGCCTACTGGAGCCAAAAGAGTACTTTTTAGCAAAGGGCTTCTTATTCCATTAATCAGAGGCGCTTGCACCGCACCATACCCGACTCCGTAAGCGGCAAAACTCCCAACACCCGAAGCGGCTGCACTGATGCCTACTTCGCCCCAGTCAACATTGTTAAAGCCTTCAAAGTTTTTATCGGTTTGACGGACAATGTCGTTATTCGTTCCTAACCCCAACAATGGCAGTGTGAGCGCTATACATATTATAAGGTATCGTATCCCTTTCATAAATATTTTTCTTTAGAATCTGCATCTTACGGAGAGGTAAAAGTTGCTGTTCATGTTCTATCTTGTGTTTTTTCCGCCAAACCGATAACTCACTCCAACGGAAAGATGAAGAATAGTATAATCTAATCCCAGTAAATCATTTGACGATTCTTGATTTATACCATGCTCCAATTTAATTCCATTAAATGACTGTAATGGAATAGTAAGATTAACGCCTCCACGCACAAATCCACGAATGGAAGCATTTCCTATTCTGAAAAAAGCAAGCGGTTCGAGATGAATGTTATTAAAAGTCAATTTTAAATCAGGGTCATCCAATGCGGGTTTTTCGGGGATATAAGTAAAATTAAATCTGGAAAATGCCAAACGCAATGACCATCCAAATTCATAAAATTTACTCCTCCTACCTACATTTGCCTGTACAAATCCAAGCCAATATTTATTTTCGTAAAAATTATTTTCCAAAATTGCCACTTTAGGGCTTTGCAATGCATATCCATAGCCTCCACCTCCAAACACTTCGATTTTATCAATACGGGCGAATCTCCATGGTGAGGACAACAAATTATATCTACCGATGCCGCCTTCTATATAACGATGTGCAAAAGAACTATGATCAGAAGGAGCATCAGAACCATATCCTTTAGGACGCTCCTTATCAGAGACCCACCATATATCGTACCTCTTGGAAAAATTAAGGTACGACAAGCTTCCGTTTACAATGAACGCATATTTTTCTGAAAAAGCATAACCACCGGTCATATATATGCTATTAGGACTTACACCGGCTTCTACCTGCACTTCGTTCTTTTTCTCAAACAAAGGGACATTCTTCGGCGAAGGGATGTACATCGAAGAGCAGGCGCCAAAAAACACCGGAACAATCAGAGAAAAATATTTAAGCGTTTTCATTAAAAATAAATTTCTTCATAACGAGATATTTTTAAATTATAATTCTACATTTAAAAAATCAAGAGCAAAGGTACGGAGTTTTTTTGAATTGACAAAACTTTTTCTTAATCTGAAAAAGTGTATCTTTGCAGCGATTTTATGTTAGAAAAAGTGTTATAAAGAACGAATAGCAATGTTAAGAAACAGATTTAATTTAAGAAAAGTGATTGCGACAGTAGTCTGCTTAGCAGGGTTCTCAGCCAATAGTGTATTGGCACAGGGAACGATGGTTGACTCCGGTTTGGATTATACGGAGGCGACAGAGTTAGTTAAAAATCCTTTCATGGGCTTTGTCAATAACGGATGGCCCGCCGACGGCGCGTTTTGGCTTACGGAAACAGGAACGTCTCAGGTACATGTTACCAGCGGCTTTGCCTGGTACTACGTCAACCTGAATAAATTTTCGGCAGGGAACAAGCCCGACGATCCCAACGTGATGTCGGAAGTGGGCGGCGTTGACAAACCGATCACTGCGGCTGCGCTGGAAGCATTCGCACAAGCCCTTGAGACACTGCGGCAAAATGGCGGTTCGGCGATGTTTCGTTTCGTGTACGATTGGAACGGCTATCCCGGATGCGAACCCGCCGACTTTAACATGATACTGACTCATATCGGGCAACTGAGCGAAGTAATGAGCAATTATGACGATATTATACTCGGTATCGAATGTGGCATCATCGGCGTGTTTGGCGAAATGCACTCGTCCATTTACACGGGCAGCGAATACGCCAATCCAATCATGGACGCCTATTTGGACAATACGCCCGAGACCATACGCCTTTTGGTTCGCACTCCGGGCTATATCGCCAATTATCTCGGAGTGGACAGGGCTGATTTGAAAGATATAGTTACCGAAGAAGGAACGAAAGCGTACCGTCTGGGCATGTTTAACGACGGTTACATGAACTCCAATAGCGATTTGGGAACTTGGATTAACCGCGCAGAGGAGATTAAATTTCTCTTTACCCAAAATGCGCACGTTCCTTACGGCGGTGAATTTGGCAGCGCATGGACAAATACCTCCATTTTTCCCAATGACGCCTGTATGCCTGAAAATGCAATACCCGAAATGTATCAAAGCCATCTCAGTTACCTGCATAGCGACATCTACCATATCGGACAGGGTAGCGGAGACCACATCAACACCTTATTCGGCTACGACCAATATACTTACGGCACCGAATATGAACAGCCATGGTATCCGGATAACAGCGCCTTTTACGGCATGACCTGCTATGATTTTATCCGTGCGCACTTAGGCTACCGGCTTGTGCTACGCGAGAGCAAATTGTCAGAAGTTCCGCGACAGAGGGAAGCATTAGAACTGTCGGGACTTATAGAAAATACCGGCTTCTCCAACATACTCCACAATCCAACCGCACAAGTACTTATGACACAAAACGGAGACATCGTTCACACCTTCGATGTGGAATTAGACGCCTCCGACCTGCTCAGTTGCACAACATTTCAATATGATTTAACACTGCCGCTGCCAATCTCACTACCTGTGGGAGACTACGATATATACCTGCGGCTGGCGGGCAGTAACGGTAGTAACGTCAAAGTGGAGAATGGCATCCGTTTTGCCAATAACGGCGAGATATATGATAGCACACTCGGAGCAAACAAATTGGGTACCGTAACGGTAGAAGAAGCCACCGGCATCAATATTTGCGATGATGAGAGACTACAAATTTATCCTAATCCGGTAAAAGATGTATTGCAAATTGGAAATGGAGACTTGCAAATTGAAAATATCGAAATATTTGATATTACAGGGAAAATAGTTGGAAATTCAGTCAATGTTGCGACATTGCCCGCGGGAGTATATCCGATAAAGATTGTAACGAACAAAGGAATTATAAGGGACAAAATTGTAAAGGAGTGATTAAAAGATAATAAAACTCTCTAAAACCCATTTAAACCATTTGTCGTAGGGGGTTTTTTATTCGGATTGTATCAACAACAAGGATGTTCGCGAGGTTGGCGGGGAATGGCTGTGCTTTCAAACGCTTCATCGTCTGTGCGTTGACAGTTTTTAGAACGTGTTGGTTTTACGAAAGATGAAGTTCGTTTGGCATTGTCCCACATTGTTTCCCGTGCTGTTTATCCTGCGTCTGAGTTCAAAATTGTTTCTATTCTGCAAAGAAATACAGTGAGATAAAAGGAAAAGATACGGTTTATATCGAGGACAATAAGAAGCAAAAAATAGAATTATTGGAAATTCAGGCAGAAAACCAAGACGATCATTCCTATTACTTGAAAGTAACCAGTGAAAGTAAGTGACTCCAGGAACTCTCTATGAATCAGCATTTTATAGACCGTTTTGAAGAAGGACTGCAAATAATCTCCAAAGCCATTACCGGCAAAAAGTAGCCGTTGCAGAGGAAAATCAAGGTGTTTATTTCATCCGTTCCTCGCTGGTTGGAAAGCGTGAAATCCTGATATGGAAAATATACAACTGTATTCGAGAGATAGAAAGTCCGTTCCGACTGGCGGGAGATTGTACGGATCATGAACACCCAAAAATGCGTCACCGCTACCATGCAAAACGATAAGCAAGAACTGTTTGCCATACGTTGCTGTTCCCAACCTTCTCCAAAAGTCCGTCAGATTTATGCCGCTCTGAAAATGAAAGAAGCCCCCTTCGTTAGAAAAAAATCCGTAGTGCGAAAAATTGAACCAAACAAATCGCAAAAAACTCAAAACAAGATAGATACAAGCTAAGACAAGCTAAAGGCTGCAATGTGGGTTAAGAACGTCGGCAACAACAATTTTACAAGTTTTTTCCAATCAACCAAGGCAGGAGAAATCCCCGAATCGTTCACCCAAAACCCTCATAAACAATCACAAAAGGATGTTGATACTCGTTGAGTATCAAAAAACGGAAATAGTGAGGTTTGAACCTCATCTCCCAATTTTTCGTACCTTTGCATCAAATTTTCAACTAATTAGATGAAAGGCAAACAGTCAGTACTGATTATAGGAGGAGGCATAGGCGGCTTGGTGTGCGGCGCCATTCTGTCCAAAGAGGGATACAGCGTCCGCGTATTGGAAAAACACACAGTCGCCGGCGGTGGTTTACATACCTTTAAACGCAACGGCGTTGAATGGGAAACCGGCGTACACGTCATCAGCGGATTTCAACCGGATGGCGTGCTGAGACGGTTGTTTAATTATCTTACAATAACCTCTTCAAGCCATCCAGAGGAGGGCTTGGAGGGGTTATTGATAAAACCTGCCAACCCGGACGGTTTCGACCATTTTCACGTAGCCTCCGACGGGATAACCTACAAAATGGCAGTAGGGCGCGAAAACTTCGTAGCAACGCTCGGCGCACACTTTCCCGAAGAGAAAGAGAACATACGCCGTTACATTGACCGGGTGTATGAAATCTGCGATGGCGTCGCGCTGTTCAACCTGCAAGCACCGTCGGCAGATATTTATTCCAACACCGAAATCATGTCTAAAAGCGTAAGCGAGTTGATAGCCTCATACACAAGCAATCCCAAACTGCAAGCGTTGCTGGCGTGGAACAATGTGCTGTATGGCGGCGAAAAAGAGAAAACGCCCGCTTACGTCGGAGCGCTCATCACACAGTTTTATATCGAAGGGGCGAGCCGCTTTGTAGGTGGTACTCAACAACTTGCCGACCTGTTAGTAGCAGTCATCGAGCAAAATAACGGCGAGGTGCTTACAGGCAACGGCGCACGTTTTATTGATATTCAAGACCGCCACATTCAAAAAGTAATCGCCGACGATGGAGAAGAATTTACCGCCGACTGGTATATCTCAGCCATCCACACCTCCGCCATGTTTAAACTGATGGACCTCTCCAAAATCCAAAAATCGTACTACCAGCGCATAGACAATATCCCCAACTCCTACTCCACCTTTGCCGCATTCATCACATTCAAACCACAAAGTTTCCCATACCTCAACTACACCGGCTACTATGCGCCCGACTACGACGACGTATGGAAATGCGCCGAATATACCAACGAAACTTGGCCCCGCGGATGTATGTATCTGACGCCGCCGGTAACGGAAAACGACGTTTTTGCACAGAAAATGATTGTAAACACCATCATGAACTTCGACACCGTCAGGCAGTGGGAAAACACCACCGTCGGCAAGCGCGGAGATGACTATTTGGCGTTTAAAAAACAGTGCGAAGAGAAACTGCTCAACATGCTGGAAAAACCATTTCCCGACATTCGCTCCAAGATAGACAACATATTCTGCGCATCGCCACTCACCATCCGCGACTACTACGGCTCCAAAGAGGGCGCCAACTACGGCACCGTAAAAGATTGTAACAACATGATAGCCTCCAACATCTCCATCCGCACCAAGATAGACAACCTGCTGCTCACCGGACAGAACATCAACCTGCACGGAATATTGGGCGTGCCGCTTACTGCTATCGCTACTTGCGGGGAGTTGCTGGGGATGGAATATCTGCTTGGAAAGATAAATGGGGAGGGGAAATGAGATTTTTAGACTTTTAGACACAAGACTTTTAAGAATGAAATTCAAACTAATTTATCCTAAATGGAACAAACTTCCGGGACAGACCACGTTCAACCTGCCGCCTCACGGTCCGGTGGTCTTTGCCGCTGCGTTGCCGGCAGATGTGCAGGTATCGTTTACCGATGAGAATGTGGAGGCGATCAATTTTGACGAAGCGTGCGACTTTGTCGGCATCTCCATGATGCTCAGCACGCAGGTACGGCGCGGTTGGGCTATCGCCGACGAGTTTCGCCGGCGCGGTAAAAAGGTGATTTTCGGAGGCATCTCCACCATGCTGCACGCCGAAGAGACCACAGAATATGCCGATGCCGTCTTCCTCGGCGAAGCCGAAGGTCGCATGGAAGAGGTCATCAACGACTTCAAAAACAATACGCTCAAGAAGATATACAACTTCATGGGCAAACATCCCGCCATCGAGACGGTAGGTCCCGCCCGTCGCGACCTCTACAACCGCGACCTCTACAACCACAAAGGCGTGCAGATGGTTGATCTGTTTCATGCGTCGCGCGGATGTCGGTTTAGTTGTTATCCCTGCGCTGTGTCCTATCTGGGTGGGCGCGTGTTCCGTCCGCGTCCGGTGGAGAAGGTGGTGGAGGATCTGGCGACCATCGAAAACAACCGCCTGTTTGTGGTTGACAACTCCCTTGCACAAGACAAAGAGTGGGAGACGCAACTCTTCAAAGAGATGATCCCTTTCAAGAAAAAATGGATCAGCCACACCATCGAAGACGACCCGAAAATCCTCGACCTGGCGGCACAAGCCGGCGCATGGTACGTGTATCAAGCCGTGTATGACACCTCCGACTACATCAAGGAGCGCATCAAACGCTATCACGACTACGGCATCGGCGTGGAAGGCACCATACTGCTGGGACTCGACAACCAAAACGAAGACGACATCAAACGCCTCATAGACTTCCTGCTCGAAATAGACCTGGACTTGGCAGAGTTTACCGTGATGACCCCCTTCCCGCACACCAAAGCCTACGACGACCTGCTACGCGAAAACCGCATCTTCAACCACGACTGGAACCACTACAACGCCGGACAAGTAGTGTTCCATCCCAAACAAATGTCCGCCAACAAACTGCAAGAACTCTACGACTACGCATGGACAACATTCTACGCCGACGAATCGCAAGAATCGAAAATGATGCGCCTCTTCACAAAAGTAGTCATGCGCGAAATGGAAGATGGGACGTATCGCCCGCGTAATCGGGAATTGGTGAATAAGAGTTTTGGGAAAGAGATTATTAGGAAACCATGAAAGTTACGAATTAACACGAAAAACAATGAGCAATATAAAACTCTTTGAAAGCAAGAAAGTCCGTACTACTTGGAGCGAAACGGAAGAAAAATGGTATTTTGTTGTGGAAGATGTTGTCGCTATTTTGACTGATAGCAAAGACCCCAAGCAATATATTAAACGCTTACGGCAACGCGACGAAGAACTTTCCAAAGGATGGGTACAATTTGTACCTACCCTTACAGTGGAAACAGCAGGTGGTAAACAACGAATGAATTGTGCCGATTTAAAAGGCATGTTTCGCATTATTCAATCCATCCCATCACCTAAAGCAGAGCCTTTTAAGCGTTGGTTGGCACAAGTGGGCAGTGAAAGAATTGAGGAAATCGAAAATCCCGAAATTGCTACACAACGTACTCGTGAATTGTACAAACTCAAAGGTTACTCCGACGATTGGATTGAAAAACGTATGCGTAGCATTGCTATTAGAGAGGAGTTGACAGACGAATGGCAAAATCACGGTGTAAAGGAAAAAGTAGAGTATGCCATCCTTACTGCCGAAATCTCAAAAGCCACTTTTGGACTTACACCTTCTGAATACAAACATGTTAAAGGTTTGAAAAGTCAAAATTTGCGTGACCATTTTAATGATCTTGAACTCATTTTTTCGATGCTTGGCGAGGCTTCTACAACAGCTATTGTTCGCACACAAAATCCAAAAGGATTTGTACAAAACAAGCAAGCAGCCCGACAAGGCGGAGAAATCGCCGGCGATGCCCGCAAAGCATTAGAATTGAAAACAGGTGAACGAGTTGTGTCCGAAGAGAATTATTTGCCTGAAAAGAAAAAAGCAAAAGAATTAAAAAAATGAAAGTCCCCGAAAATTACTACAGCGAAATCTTTGACTTCAAAGGTCAATGGGAAGTTCCGTCGAAGTGCGGTTTGAAGATTATCCGAAAAGGCGGCAAAACGTTTGTTATTGTTACCGAACTGTATCAGGACAACCCCGGCACGTCGGTAACCGCAACAGGATATAACTTGGCAAAGCAAATATGTGAAAAAAAAGATTTACCTTTGTCGCAAATTGTCTATTTGGAATGTACGCCCGACACCAACTCGGTGCTGTCGTTCTACGACGAACAGTACTTCGAGGTAACGTTCAACGATACATCCAAAGCCAATTATCGGAAACTATCAAAGGATGAAGTAAGAATTTTATTGAATTAAAAATACAGTGAATAAACTCAAACTTATGCTTTATTTTATTACGTTTACGGGTCTCTCCGCTTCGGCTCAAAAAACCATCAAACTTTGGGATGGAGCCGAGATGACCCGCAAGCAAAAATGGAGTGAATTAAGCGTTTTTCTGCCCGAAAAGCCGGATCCGTCGGGCGTGTCCGTCATCATTTGTCCGGGAGGCAGTTACTTTTGGTTAGACCTGAACAATGAGGGTTTTTCCGTTGCGAAATATCTTAATAAACAGGGAATTACGGCATTCGTATTGCGCTATCGCACCGCCTTGCGCGGCAACCATCATCCCGCCATGATAGAAGACTTGGAACGCGCCATGCAGCATGTAAAAGAAAACAGTGCAGAATACGGCGTCAACCCCGACAAAATCGGCGTGATGGGATTCTCGGCAGGCGGACATTTAGCCGGAACGTTGGCGATTTATTCCGATATGCGATTGTCCGATATGCGATGTGAGACAAGAGAAAATACCACATCTCACAATCTCACGTCTCACAATCCCACATCGCACACCCCCCCCTCCGGGGGGGCTTGGGGGGGCTCGCCTTACTTCGCCGCCATGATCTACCCTGTCGTCTCTATGGAAGACAGCATTTGCCATAAAAGGTCGCGCCACAATTTGCTGGGAAAAAACTATTCGGACGAGTTGAAACAGAAGATGAGTTTGGAAAAAAACGTCCGTCCCGACATGCCGCCGGTGTTCCTGCTGCACTGCACAGGCGACAGCACGGTGAACTACCGCAACAGCGTTGTTTTCGACGAAGCATTAACGGAAAAGAACGTGAAACACAAATTTCTCCTGCTCGAAGAAAAAGGACGCGGCGGACACGGTTTCGGCATCCGACCCAACGGCAAAGCAACAGGGTGGATTGATGAATTTGTGGAGTGGGTGAATGATTTATAGCCACGAATTACACGAATTTACACTAATTGATAGAATATCAAACAAAAGAAAAGATGAAGCGTTTACCCAAAATAGAAAATTTAACCGTAGAGTTTAAAACTTCGTTTAACGACGAGGTAATCGTCTCATTAGTTGCGTTTTCCAATGCAAAAGGCGGGACGGTTTATGTTGGCGTTTCCGATACGGGAAAAGCGCTGGGTGTAACTGTCGGGCAAGAAAGTGTTCAGAATTGGATAAACGAGATAAAAAATAAAACCAGCCCGCAAATCATCGCCGACGCTGAAATCTTCACGATCGGAGGCAAAACAATAGTAGCGTTGTCTGTCATAGAGTATCCCATAAAACCGGTTTCGGTAAGAGGGAAATATTATAAACGTACCGGCAACTCCAACCATCTACTCAGTTTGGATGAGATTGCCAACGAACATTTGAAAACCATCAACTCAAGTTGGGATTTTTACGTTGATCCCAATCATTCCGTATCCGATTTGTCGGAAGAAAAAATAGCGAAATTTGTAAACGTAATCAGGCAAAATGAAAACATTCGTCAGGTCGGACTCTCTGATGTGGAAATTCTTAATAAAATGGAGATTTTGCGTCATGGCAAGGTTACTTTCGGGGCATATCTTCTGTTTGTAAGCGATTATTGCGCCATTAGCGATGTGCAAATCGGACGTTTCAAAAGCGACATCACCATTATTGATTCCATCTCGTTAAATTCCGATTTGTTTCAGGAAGTAGATGGCATCATGGCGTTTATCAAAAAACATTTGCAAGTCGAATACATCATTACCGGAGAACTGAAACGCACGGAACGGTTTGATTATCCGTTGGATGCCATTCGCGAAATTGTCGTAAACATGGTCGTTCACCGTGATTACAGGGACAGTTCCGCAAGCATCATTAAAATTTTTGATGACAGAATAGAATTTTACAACCCCGGAAAATTATATGACGGAATAACCGTAGCAGACTTACTATCAGGAAACTACACGTCAAAATCGCGCAACAAATTGGTAGCCAAAGCATTTAAAGAGACCGGCATGATAGAACGCTACGGCTCCGGCATTATGCGCGTGTGTAAAATTTGCAAAGACTACGGCGTAAAAGAACCCGACTTCAATGAGATATTTAATGGATTTCAGGCGATTTTGTATAGTAAAAAGACTGAAATAGTTGATGTGCCGGAAAATATTGCCGAGGAAGACATGGAAAAAGATGGAGAAAAAACTGTGGGAAAAACTGTGGGAAAAACTGTGGGAAAAACTGTGGGAAAAACTGTGGGAAAAACTGTGGGAAAAACTGTGGGAAAAACTGTGGGAAAAACTGTGGAGAAAACAATGACAATGATAATAGAAAACCCGAAAATTACACTAAAAAAAATCGCTGAGTTAACCGGATTATCAAGGCGCGGAATAGAATGGAATATACAAGAACTCAAAGCAAAAGGATTAATTGAACGTGTCGGAACTAAGGGCGGTTATTGGAATTTAAAAATAGAAAATGTTACCGACAAAGATGTGCATGAATTCACCAATAATCAAAAATTGAGTTCGGAGAAAACTATGGATAAAGACATGAATAAAGACATGGATAAAGATGGCAAAACAACTGTGGAGAAAACTGTGGAGAAAACTGTGGAAAAAAGCGGGGAAAAAAGTATAGGGAACGGAAAAAGTAGGGGGGAAACTGTGGAAAAAAGTAGGGGGGAAATAATAAATTCTATTACAGATAAAGATATTAATGAATTTGCCGATAATCAAAAGTTGAGTTTGGGAAAAAGTTCGGAGAGTTTGGGAAAAAGTTCGGAGAGTTTGGGGAAAAGTTCGGAGAGTTCGGGGAAAAGTTCGGAGATCATTTTATTGGCAATAGAAAAAAATCCGATGATTACCATTAATGATCTTGCAAAACTTGCCGGTTTAACAACAAGAGCAATAGAAAAAATAATCTCTAAACTCAAACTCAATGACTTAATTGAGCGTGTCGGCATAGGTAAAGGTAGTTATTGGAAAATAAAAATAGAAAATGAACATAGAACATAGCAACAAAGAAGCCATCAAGCGCCTCCAAGAGGAAAAACTGACACTTGCCTTGCGTTATTTGCAGGAGAAGTCGCCGTTTTACAGGCGGATGTTTTTGCAGAACAGCATTGATATTCGGCAGATTCAACGGTTGGAAGACTTGGCGCAGGTTCCATGTACCACCAAACAGGACTTACAACTGCACAACGCGGATTTTCTTTGCGTCCCCCGTGAAAACGTCATTGACTACATCACCACCTCCGGCACGCTCAGCGACCCCGTAACTTTCGCCATGACCGACGCCGACTTAGAACGTCTGGCTTACAACGAGAAAATCTCGTTTGAATGCGCCGGCGCTAAAAAAGGCGACGTCTTCCAACTGATGACCACCATGGACAAACGTTTTATGGCGGGCTTGGCTTATTTTCTCGGCATCCGCAAGTTGGGCGCGAGCATCATTCGCGTGGGCAACGGAATCGCTGAGTTACAATGGGATAGCATCGAACGCCTCAAACCCAATGCGGCGGTGGTTGTCCCGTCGTTTATCTTGAGGCTCATCAAATACGCCGAAGACAACGGCATTGACTACAAAAAGTCGAGCATCAAAAAACTTGTCTGCATCGGCGAGAACCTGCGGGAGCAGGATTTTTCGTTAAACCTGCTCGGACAGAGCATCAAAGAGAAGTGGAACGTCGAACTCTACTCAACCTACGCCTCCACCGAGATGGCGACCACGTTTACCGAGTGTCAATACGGCTGCGGCGGACATCACCATCCCGAACTGATTATCTGCGAGTTGATAGACGACAGCGGAAACGTCGTCCCCGAAGGCGAGACCGGCGAGTTGACCGTTACCACCTTAGGCGTCGAAGGAATGCCGCTGCTACGCTTCCGGACGGGAGATTTGGCACGCTTTCACACCGAGCCGTGTCGGTGCGGACGCACCACCATGCGCATCAGTCCCATCGTGGGAAGACTCAACCATCTGATAAAATACAAAGGTACAACGCTTTACCCGCCTGCCATCTTCGATGTGTTGGACAACGTTTCCTATCTCGAAAACTATCTCGTCGAAGTCTCCGACAACGAATGTGGAACCGACGACATCCTCGTAAAAATCGGACTGCGCGAACATCTTGACTATGACGTGATTAAAGACCTAAAAGACCGTTTCAGGGCGCGTATCCGCGTGGCGCCGGAGGTAGAAATCTGTCCGGCAGACCAAATACGGGCGACAATCATGCCCGACATTAGCCGTAAACCGATTAAATTTATAGACAAACGTAAAAAGAAACGATATGAATAGAAAATTCGACGACATCCGTCCATACGTGGACGCCGAAATACCGGCGGCAATGCAACGCATAGCCGAAAGTGAATATCTGCCGGCAATTGCCAAGTTCGTATTCCCCGATAAGGAACTGAGCGAGGTGCAAAAAATATTGCGCGGTTATACCAACATCCGCGATTTTCAACTTGAGGCGATGTATGCATTTAATTATCAGGTTGTTAAACAAACCGCCGACAACTTCACCTACAGCGGAACAGAACACCTTGACCCCGCCAAAAACTATCTTTTTGTGTCGAACCACCGCGACATCGTCATGGACTCGTCGCTGTTGCAATTCGCACTGCATTTCGAGGGGTTCCGCACGACGGAAATCACTTTCGGAAGCAACCTCATGGCTTCGCAGTTGGTCATTGACATTGGAAAATCCAACAAGATGTTCAAAGTGGTCAGGAGTACGAATGCCCGTGAGTTTTACGAAAATTCGCTGTTTTTATCAGAATACCTCCGCTACACCATCACCGAAAAGGGAGAATCCATCTGGATAGCGCAACGCAACGGACGTACCAAAAACGGCAAAGATGCCACCGACCAGGGAATTGTCAAAATGTTCTGCATGAGCGATACGCAGGATTTGGTGAAATCCATAGATGCGTTAAATATCGCTCCCGTTGCCGTTTCCTATCAGTGGGAACCTTGCGATGTGTTCAAAGCCAAGGAGTTGTACCACTCGCGCGATGGCGCAAAATATATAAAACAGAAAGATGAAGATTTTATCAGCATCCTGACAGGCATCACACAGAAAAAAGGCAACATTCATTTCGGTTTTTGTAAACCTCTCGAAAAAGAAGAATACGCCGCCTTTGCCAACGAACAACCCAACAAATTTTATAAACACATCGCACATCTGATTGATGAACGAATCCATAACAACTATAAACTGTGGAGTACCAACTACATAGCCCACGATCTCCTTTCCGGAACCGACAACTATGCCACGCACTACACGCCGGAAGAAAAAGAACAATTCCTGCAAAGATTTCATCATGCGCTCAAGTTGATAGAAGGCGATAAAGATGTTGTTGGCGCTATCTATCTGGGGATTTATGCTAATCCGGTACATTCATGAAAATCATCCTCGCCCTCATCAAAAAGGAGTTTCTCCAGATATTTCGCAACCCGGTTCTTTGGCGGCTTATCATCTTCATTCCCTTTGTGATGCTGATAATTTTCCCTTACGCCGCCGACTTAGACATTAAAAACCTCAACATCGTCGTCCTCGACGGCGACCGTTCCTCTTTTTCCAACCAACTGATTTCCAAACTTAACGGAAGCGGCTTTTTCTCCCTCAAACAAGACGTCGCCAACCGGAAAGAAGCCGACAAACACCTGCGACACGACGCCATTGACATCATCATCGAAATCCCCCAGCACTGCGAACGGGACATCCAAAACGGACTGATGCCTACCATCTCCGTTACGGCAAACGCCATCAACGGTATGAAAGCCGGCGTGGGCGTTTCATACATCAACGGCGTTCTGGCGGATTATGTCTCCGACATCCGCATTGTACACAACCTCGCCGAACAACCGTCGTACATCACCATCTCGCCGACCTACTGGTTCAACAAACAGATGAACTTCCGAAACATCTTCGTGCCGGGAATATTGACCATCCTGATAACCATGATAGGCTGCCTGCTCTCCACACTCAACATCGTGCGCGAAAAAGAGATAGGAACCATCGAACAGTTGAACATCACTCCGATGTTGAAACACCATTTCATCATCGGAAAGATGACGCCGTTTTGGATTATCGGAATGGCAGAATTTTGTATCGGACTGATGATCATGCGGTTTGGGTTCGGAATACATATTCTCGGCTCGATACCGTTGTTGCTGTCGCTTACCGGAATCTATCTGCTCGGCATGTTGGGATTGGGATTTTTCATCTCTATCTTTTCGCGTACACAGGCGCAATCCATGATGGTCATCGTCTTTATCTTCATCACCTGCATCCTGCTCAGCGGCTTGTTCACCTCCATTGACAGCATGCCCGAATGGGCAAAGGCGATCAACACCATCAACCCCGTCGCCTACTTCATGGGCATCATCAAACTCATCATCCTCAAAGGCGGAACGCTCTACAACGTCCGGAACGAACTCATCAGCCTCTCGCTATTCGCGTTGATTATCAACGCAGCAGTGCTGAAATTTTATAAGCGACAAATTGCATGATATTTGTTATCTTTACACTCAAATAATTTTTAAAATATTGTATATGAGACCACATTTTTATTTGTTAATAACCGTATTAATAGTTGCCGTAGGTGCAACAGGATGTACATGTTCAAAGAAAACGGCGTCGTCCGCCGAAAACACGGAATTGACGCCGCTGCAACCCCGTGATGCCGTTGTGAAAAACGACACAGAAACAGAACAAAACCAAGAAGTTCTTACCGGAAGCGTTGCTGCGTTGCCCAATGTCATCATTTACAAGACCAAAGCCGACTACTCCCAAAATGTCCCCGTCGGACTGAACGAGGAAAAGACAGCCATCGTCTCGTACCCGGGAAAAACCGACGTCAAAGGACAGTTGCCGGTATTGTTGGAACATGGTTTTCTCTTGGACAAGCGCGGCATCAGTACCAACGTAGCGTTTTTGAAATACACCTACGACGAGTATATGGCGCTCGAATCCATCCCGCCGATAGCAGAACTGTTCGACGCCATCATTGACACCGACCCCCTCACAGAGATGTACCTCTGCGGAAAAACCTCCGACTTCCACCACGGCGACATCACCGAACTGCTGAACGAAGCGCTTACGAAAAGCAACGGAAAACCCGTGGAAGTTTTTAAAAAATTGAAGTAGAACTGAAAATATCTTGTCTGAACTATGATTTTTCCCATGCCGCAAACCCCTGAAAGGGCGGAATCCCCTTGTGTAGGGCAAAGTTTATTCATACTGAAGAAGAACGATAATATAATGTTACTCACAACTATAATAATATGGAATACATCGAAATAAAATGTCATTACCCGGATAACTTCCCCGGCGAAGACCTCCTCCCCGCTCTGTTGGGAGAGATTGGCTTTGAAAGTTTTATGGAAAACGAAGACGGCATCAGCGCATACATCGTCTCCGAAAATTTTTCGGAAGAGGCACTGGACAAACTGCTCTCCTCTCTGCCCCAAAAATTCCGCTACGAAAAAAAACTCATCCCCGACCAAAACTGGAACGCCGTGTGGGAAAGCAACTTCGACCCCGTTCGCGTCGCCGCAAACTGTCTCGTGCGCGCTCCGTTTCACGAACCACAAAACGGCATCGAATTTGACCTTATCATTGAGCCGCGCATGGCATTCGGAACCGCCCACCACGAAACAACGCTTCAAATGCTACAACTACTTCTGAAAGAAGACGTTACCGGAAAAAAAGTATTGGACATGGGATGTGGAACAGGCGTCATCGCCATCTTGACAGAGAAAAAAGGCGCCGCGGCGGTAACCGCCATTGACAACGACGAGTGGGCGTACAACAACACCTGCGACAACCTGAAAATCAACAATACAACCGCCGTCAAAGCCGTGTTGGGCGATGCCTCCGCATTGGGCGTCGAGCATTACGACGTCATCTTCGCCAACATCAACCGCAACATCCTCCTGCGCGACATGAAATACTACTGCAACGTGCTGAACAACAACGGCATCATCTTCTTCAGCGGCTTCTACACCGAAGATGTCGAAGCCATTAGAACGGAAGCAAAAAAATACGGACTGCAACAGGAAACGCTGTCGGTAAAAAATAACTGGACGGCGGCGAAGTTTCGGAAAAATTAGTATCTTTGCACTCGATATTGAGTAATTTTACTCATCATATTGAGTAAAATATAAAACCATGATAGAAAGAGTTTATTTACAGAGACTTACAAGGCGGATGAATGAAAGCAGAAAGTTCATCCAGGTGCTTTATGGACCTCGGCAAGTTGGAAAAACGACTATGATTTTGCAATTACTTTCAAAAATCGCAGTCGAAAACATTTACGAAACCGCCGACACGGTAGCAGCCGCCGACACAAGATGGTTGCAGACGGTTTGGGAAACGGCGCGGATTAAGTTAAAATTATCCGGTGCCGGAGAGTTGCTTTTGGTGATAGACGAAATCCAAAAAATTGATAATTGGAGCGAAACGGTAAAAAAACTTTGGGACGAAGATAGCCGGACAGGGAACAACATCAAAGTGATTTTGCTCGGTTCGTCGAGTTTACTTATCCAAAAAGGACTGACCGAATCGCTTGCCGGACGCTTTGAGAAGACATACATCGGACATTGGTCTTTCGCCGAAATGCAGTCGGCTTTCGGATGGGACATCAACCAATACATCTACTTTGGCGGTTATCCGGGCGCTGCCTCGCTGATTGACGACGAGAAACGGTGGAAATCGTATATCATTGATTCTCTGATAGAAACAAGTATCTCAAAGGATATTCTGATGCTGACAAGAGTGGATAAACCGGCTCTGTTGAAACGGCTTTTTGAAATCGGCACTCATTATTCGGGACAGATTCTCTCTTTCACAAAAATATTAGGACAACTGCTCGACGCCGGCAACACAACGACGCTTTCACACTATCTCTCGTTGCTCTCGAATTGCGGACTGCTGGGCGGTTTGGAAAAGTTTTCGGGCAATATTGTGAAAAAACGGGGTTCGATTCCCAAATTCCAACTCTATAACAATGCGCTACGCTCCGCCTACCTGAAAACCGATTTTCTACAAACGTTTCAAGAGCCGAACTTATGGGGAAGAATAGCCGAATCGGCTGTCGGAACGCATTTATTGGGAAACGCCATCACCGAAAATTACAAACTGTACTATTGGCGGGAAGGCGATTGTGAAATAGATTTTGTCATCGAATACGGCGAGAAAATATTGGGTTTGGAAGTGAAAAGCGGCGTTTCGACACAAAACAAAGGTATCGGTAAATTTTTAAGCCAATACCCCGCCGCAAAGACTATGTTTGTCGGAACGGGCGGTATTCCCATTGAGGAATTTCTGAACATAAATCCGGTGGAGTTGTTGTAACGCAAAAATTTCGTATCTTGCACCCATTAAAATTAAAAAGCAGATGAAACAAAAATTAAAATATATCTTATTGATTATCACCGTCTTGGCTTTCGGACGGGTTTTTTCTCAATCGTTGATTACGGCAAAATTTGTGCAGATGGACAGCATTTGCACAGGGACAAAAGGCGTGGTGAGGCTCGCTATGTACGATAACGTATCCGATGCTACCAGCGCACAAGATGTCTCTCATTTCAGGTTGATGTTTGAATTTGATGCGGATTTGATGAAAATAGAAAGCGTTATCACCGAAAACCCCGTTTTTGGAAGTTTTGACCTTTCTTATCCCGTTTCCGGACAGTGTATGATTGTGGATACATTGGCAAATCCCATTAACTTTCGCGTTCCATCTTCCGAAGAAACCGCTCTTATCTTCAAAATAACTTTCAACGGGCTTAAACAAGGCGTGGACACCCTCCGTTTTATCACCGACTCCTGCTATTTTAAGACGCCGGAAGAGGAAAACATCGCAGCATTTTACCACGACTTGCCGGATGTGAACATTCATCCGGGTTCTATCTCCATGACGATAGCGCAAACCGGCATCGGCTGTTCGTATGAAGAGAAAGGACAAGCCGAAGTAACGATTTTGGAAGGCGTTTCGCCCTACAAATACCTGTGGAGCGACGGAATGCAAAATTCGTTTTATCCCGAAAGAGTAGGACAATTATCCGAAGGCGAGGTGAGCGTTCTCATCACCGACGGCAACGGCTGCCGACACGACACGTCAATTATGATAAAGACGTGGAGAGCGCCGGAATTTGACTGGACGTACGAAACAAAATACACGGCAGAGGAAGAATTTGCCGTAAAAGAGCATCCGATACGTTTTTATGTAACAAAAGAAGGCTCCGATTCGACCGACTATGCCTACAACTGGGAATGGAAAATGTACTATACCAACCCCGACTCAGGCATTCGCGACTCTTTGGACTTGGGCGAGCGAAAAAACCAAACCGACTTCGACTATATCTTCCTTGTTGACAACGACTACGAAATACAACTGAGCGCCCAAGGCAGGCAATACGGTTGCGATACCACCGTCGTAAAAGCCGTAGTTGTCGAACCCGCCCAGTTGGAATTCAAAAACTTGGTAACACCCGGAAACAACCGCTTTAAAATACATGCCAACGGCTCGCAAAAATTACGCGACGTCTTTGTGAGCCATGTCCTTATCATTCAAGACCGTACAGGACGCAAAGTGTATGAAACCAAAGATTTTCCCGACGACGGATGGGACGGCGGCGGTTGCCCGAACGGAACCTATTATTTCATCTTGAAAGCCAAATCCACGCGAAAAGAGTATAAATATCAAGGAGCGGTGGTGATTCTGGGAGGAAACGGATAAAAACCGAAAATTTACAGTGCAATTATTCATATATTTTAATAAAAACTTTTATTTATGTCGAAAAACAATTTTGCTATTATTTTTTGCCTGTTTGTCATGTTTACAGGCTGGAAACAAGCCGATGCTTGTACCAATTTTTTAATCACCAAAGGCGCTTCTTCCGATGGGTCAACCATGATTAGTTACTCTGCCGATTCGCACGTGTTATACGGCGAACTGTATCATTGGCCTGCCCGAACATACCCCGAAGGCGCTCTGTTGGACATCTACGAATGGGATAGCGGGAAATTTCTCGGACGCATCCCGCAAGTGCGACAGACCTATAACGTCGTCGGCAACATGAACGAATACCAGTTAGCCATCGGAGAAACAACCTACGGCGGACGGAAAGAATTAGAGGATTCTACCGGAATTATGGACTACGGCAGTTTGATTTATACCACATTACAACGTGCCAAGACCGCCCGCGAAGCCATCTTCATCTTCGCCAAACTGTTAGAAGAACACGGCTACGCCAGTGGCGGAGAATCTTTCTCCATTGCCGACCCCGAAGAAGTCTGGATCATGGATCTCATCGGAAAAGGAACCAAGATGGTAACCGACAAAAGTGGAAAAACCTACAACGCCAACAAAGGCGCCGTCTGGGTGGCACGTCTGATTCCCGACGGATATGTCTCGGCACATGCCAACCATGCCCGCATCACCACTTTCCCGATGAAAGGTAAAGAGGCGCTTTCGTCGAAAAATATCGACAAAATCTATAACAAAGAGGTAACAACCGTTTACTCCCACGACGTAGTCAGTTTCGCCCGCGAAGCCAAACTGTACGAAGGAACAGACGAAAAATTCTCATTCTCAGACGTTTACGCACCGATTGATTTTGGCGCCGCCCGTTTTTGCGAATTGCGCGTGTGGGCGATGTTCAACAAAGTAACCGACGGCATGGACAAATATTGGGATTATGCCATTGGAAACATCAAATGTCCCGTCCCTGCCGTCGAAGGACAACCGCTGAAACCGGAAAATTTCCCCAACAATAGGATGCCGCTGTGGGTACAACCCAGTAAAAAGGTTGACGTAGAAGCGATGTTCTTTTTTATGCGTGACCATTTGGAAGGAACACCCTTAGACATGGCAAACGACATCGGAGCAGGACCTTTCGCTTGTCCGTACCGCTGGCGCCCGATGACGTGGTCTATTGACGGCGGAGATTACATCCACGAACGCGTTACGGCAACGCAACAGACCGGTTTCTCTTTTGTAACACAGTCCCGCTCGTGGATTCCCAACAACCTCGGCGGAATTATTTGGTTTGGCGTGGACGACGCCTCCAGCACCGTCTATGCACCCATGTACACCTGCATGACCAGAACGCCCGAATGTTACGCCGTAGGAAACGGCGACATGATGACATGGTCGGAAACAGCCGGCTTCTGGATATTTAACCAGGTAACCAACTTCGCCTACACCCGCTACAACGTCATCCACCCCGAAATTGCCGAAAAACAAGCCGGATACGAAGCCAAATATGTCAAAGATGTAGAAAGAATAGACGCAGAAGCACAACAACTCTTCACCCAAGAACCCAGAAGAGCAGCAGAGTTTCTAACCGGTTTCTCGGTGAACACCGCCAACAATTTGGTAAAGGAGTGGAAAGATTTTTACCACTATCTCTTTGTAAAATATATGGACGGAAACAAAAAAACCGCCCAACCCGTCCCCGAAGGATATAAATACTACGCCCCGAAAGTGGAACATATTCGTTTTGGCGATGATTACTATAGGGTGATTATTGAGAAGACGGGGGATAAATTAAAAGTAATAGAATGAAACAGCAACGGATATATATTGACACCTCAATAGTAGGTGGCTTTTTCGACAAAGAGTTTGAAAAAGAGACTAAAATGCTTTTTGAACGGCTTGAAAACAAGGAAGTTATTTTTGTGCTTTCAACAGTATTATGGAAGGAGTTAAAAGATGCTCCGCCAAACGTGAAATCCCTATTAAACAATTATGGCAAAGATTCTTTTGAAAGAGTTGCTTTAACAAACGAAGCAAAAGAACTTGCCAATAAATATATTGCTGAAAATGTGGTGGGAAAAACAAGTTTAGACGATTGCAGGCATATAGCGCTGGCAACTATAAACAAAGTAGATGTGTTGGCAAGTTGGAATTTTAAACACATTGTAAATCTCAGCCGTATAAAGGGATACAATGCTGTGAACCTGAAAAACGGTCATATTACACTTGAAATTAGAAACCCAAAAGACTTAATAGATTATGGAAAAGGAATTTGATTGTTTAAAAATGAAAGAAGAAATTCAGGCGAAAATATATGAAGAAACAAAAGATATGACATTCCTTGAATTGGATGCCTATTTTAACAAAAGTTTGGAAAATGATGCTTTTTGGCAAGGATTAAATTCACCTCAACGGATATGGTGAAAAGCAGCATCCACCATGCGAATAGACATCTTAACCCTCTTTCCCGAAGTCCTGTCGTCGCTTCTTGACTACAGCATCTTAAAGCGGGCGTGCGATAGAAAGTTGGCGGAGTTTCATTTTCACAACATCCGCGACTATGCTGCCGACAAGCACAAGCGCGTTGACGACTACGCCTACAGCGGCGGCGGCGGCATGGTGATGATGATACAACCGATAGCTGACTGCATCACCGCCCTGAAAAGCGAACGGGAATACGACGAAATCATCTACACCGCCCCCGATGGAGAACTGCTCACGCAACCTCTTTGCAATCAAATGAGTTCGTATAAAAACCTGATCATCCTCTGCGGACATTACAAGGGCGTTGACGAGCGTATCCGCGAACACTTTATCACCAAAGAGATTTCCATCGGAAACTACGTGCTGACGGGCGGAGAGTTGGCGGCAGCGGTCATCGCCGACAGCGTCGTGCGCCTGATACCGGGCGTGCTGAACGACGAAATGTCGGCGCTCTCCGACTCTTTCCAGGATGGATTGGTAAGTCCGCCCGTATATACCCGCCCCTTCGACTACAACGGATGGAAAGTACCCGAAGTCCTCATCTCCGGAAACGAGCGACAGATAAAAGAGTGGAAATTGGAAAAAGCCGTGCGACGGACGGAGGAACGAAGACCGGAAGGGAGGCAAGCAGATGACGCAGATGAGACGGATTTTCGCAGATGATTATTTATGGGGTTGTGTGTAATTCAAAAATTTCATGTACATTTGCAAAAATTTTTTTAATGTGGTTATGGAATATACAATTTGTGTTGAAAAAAATGAAGATGGTTGGCTTACAGGGCAATGCGAACAACTTCCACAAGCAATAAGTCAAGGTAAAGACATCAACGATTTAATGGAAAATATGAAAGACGCCATTGAATTGGTCTTAGAAGTAAAAAGAGATGAATTTAGAAAAAATTATCACTCCAAGACCGCTATTGTAAAAAACTTAACTCTTCCATATGAAACGAAACGTTCTACTGAAATATCTAAAAGAAAATGGGTGCCTGCTTGATAGAGAGGGGAAAAAACATTCTATTTATATGAATATCCAAACAGGAGATTGGACAGCAATACCTCGTCATCCTGACATAAGAGAAAAAACAGTAATGAAGATATGTAAAGAGTTGGGTGTTAATATTTTAAAATGAAAACGCTCGTAAGGATTATTCTAAAGACACTGAAGATAGCCTCTATCACAGGCGGTTGCATCTTTTTTATTTTGCTTTTGCTGGCGTTTACCTCGGCGCCATTCTACATGTACTATCACTTAGGAACAGACCCGAATCGGATGGAAAAATCTTTTGCACCGGAACATATCGTCATGTTGGGCGGGGCGGGTATGCCCTCACAAGGGAATCTCATCCGTTTGTTTTACACGGCGGGGTTTGCGCAGTCCGAGGCAGAGGTAATTATCCTGCATCCGGAAGATTCACTGTGTCAACAGGCAATGACACAGGAGTTGATCTCAAAAGGCATTCATCCTGACAAAATCACATTCGTAACCGAAGGGAGTAACACACACTCGCAAATTCTTCAGTTGAAGCACGAACGCCCCGAACTGCTGCATCAGGATTTGTTGGTAATCACCTCGCCCGAATATGTGCGGCGAAGCGTTAAATGTTTTAGAAAACTCGGCTTCACCTCCGTACACGGACAAGGCGCTTTCGAGGCTACCGTTGACTTCGACTTGTCGTTAAAAGGGAAAAAAGTCGAAGGAAACGAACTTATCCCGCTTGTTGAAAGTACTAATCTGCGTTATACTTTTTGGAATTATTTGAAATTGGAGATAGACTGCTTTCGCGAATATACGGCGTTGGCTTATTATAAATTCAAAGGGTGGATATAAGAAATCACTCTCGCTCAACCCAGATTACGCATTAGAGAAAAAAAGCAATAGCCTCTTGATAATTTTTAAACTCTATTTTCATGTTTTCACCAACTTTTTTAGCCCAAACTCACTCCACCACCCCCAGTTCTTTCCCAATCTTCGTAAACGCTGCGATGGCTTTGTCCAAGTGTTCTTTTTCGTGTGCTGCTGAGAGTTGGACGCGGATGCGGGCTTGCCCTTTTGGCACTACGGGGTAATAGAATCCGGTAACGTAGATCCCCTCGTCGAGGAGGCATGCTGCGAAGTCTTGCGACAGTTTGGCGTCGTACAGCATCACGGCGCAGATAGCCGAGCGTGTAGGTTTGATGTCGAAGCCGATTTTCGACATTTTTTCCATGAAGTAGTCGGTGTTGCTGTGGAGTTTATCTTGCAAAACGTTGGTCGTGCTCATCATCTCGACCATCTTGATACCTGCCGCCGCCACCAGGGGCGGGATGGAGTTGGAGAAGAGATAGGGGCGTGAGCGTTGGCGCAACAGTTCGATGATCTCTTTTCGTCCCGTCGTGAATCCGCCGATGGCGCCGCCGAAGGCTTTGCCCAAGGTGCCGGTGATGATTTCTATCTTTCCTTTCAGGTCGTACAGTTCCGTAACGCCGCGTCCCGTTTTTCCTACTACGCCGGCGGAGTGGGATTCGTCCACCATGACCATGGCGTCGTAGCGGTTTGCTAATTCGTAAATCTTATCCAACGATGCCACGTTGCCATCCATAGAGAAGACGCCGTCGGTAACAATCAGCCGGAAACGGCAACCTTGCGACGCCTTCAGATGCGCTTCCAACTCATTCATATCGGCATTGGCGTAACGAAAACGCTGCGCCTTGCAGAGACGGACGCCGTCAATGATGGAGGCGTGATTGAGCGCATCGGAGATGATGGCGTCTTCTTCGCCCAACAGTGGTTCAAAGACGCCACCGTTAGCGTCGAAACAGGCGGCGTATAAAATGGCATCTTCCGTCCCGAAGAAGCGGGCGAGGTCGGCTTCCAATTTTTTATGGATGTCGGTCGTGCCGCAAATAAAACGTACCGACGACATGCCGTAGCCGTGCGTATCCATGGCTGCCTTTGCTGCTGCTATCAATTCGGCATTGTTAGACAAGCCCAGATAGTTGTTGGCGCAAAAGTTGAGGACGTTCTTACCGCCCGCAACCTGTATCTCTGCCCCTTGCGGCGAGACGATGACGCGTTCATTTTTATATAACCCCGCTTCCCGAATACCGGTCAGTTCCTGCTGAAGAAAATTTTGAAATTTTGTGTACATAGTTTAATTTTTTGTGTAAATATATCTTTATGATTGAATGTGCAAAAGTACGAATTTTATCTATTCAAGCCGAAGTTTCTGAAAAAAAGGTTAAGAAAAAATCTGAGATGCTATTTGTTGATCCAACGGCGAAATGTCCCGTTATTCCTAATCACGGTAATCGTATTAATCTTAATAAAATCACGGTTCAGACAATATCCCCGTCGTAGAAAACCCTTCCACCAGCGCTACTGTTTCGACCGTTCCGCCCTTTGCCGTAACGATGTCGTAGCCGACGATACTTTCGGGTTGATAATCAGCGCCTTTGACTAAGACGTCGGGCTGGACGGTTTTAATCAGTTCGTAGGGCGTATCTTCGTCGAAGAGGACGACGGCGTCAACAAAAAACAACGATGCCAACACCATCGCCCGCGCCTCCTGCGGGTTGACGGGACGGTTGGCGCCTTTCAGACGGCGTACTGAGGCGTCGGTATTCAGTCCGACAATCAGAATATCTCCTTTATCACGCGCTTGCGACAGATATTCTACATGTCCGCGATGTAATATGTCGAAACATCCGTTAGTGAAGACGATTTTGCGGGCTCTAAACCTCCAAAAGGCGAGGTTTCGTTCCAATGCGTGCCGGTCAAGAATTTTCGACTTGATGATTTCTGTTTTTTCCATCTCTTTTTCTATTATAATAAGGTAAGCATATTATGGCTATTGTTCCAACGACGAGGATGGCTACTTGTTGCGCACCCCACGCCAACCAGCCTAAGGCGTAGCCCACCGGCTCGGCAACGCCGTACACCGCCAGCGTTCCTGCGACAAGCAACGGAAACACTCCGATGCCGCCCTGTACTACGATGGTGCCGATGGTGGCGAATGCCATTGCCGCTAATCCGGAGTCAGGCGTCAAAACCGCCGTTTCGGGAAGGCTGAAAAAGCATACGTAAAATCCGGCATAATAAAAAATCCAGATAGAAAGCGTTTCCACAATAAATGCAACGGGGCGCTTCACCTGAACAACGGATTTTAAGCCCGTCCAGATGCCTTTGACGAAGTTCTCTACTTTCTGCACGATGGCGTATTTGAGGATTCTTTTCCGTAAAACAAAGACATAGAGCAGAATCAGCACGACAGCCGCTGCCGCCGCCATTCCTGCTAAACGCAAAAGCGACACTTTTTGCAGAAAAGAAGATAAAAAGGTCGTCTCGGCGTATTCGTACAATTTGGCGGAAAAAGTTATCAGCACCAACAGAAAAAACAACAGATAGATTGCCATGTCAATAACTCTTTCCGTGATGACGGTGCCGAGACTTTTGCTCACAGGGATTTTCTCATATTGTGCTAAAGTGCTGCATCTCAACACTTCACCCAGACGCGGAACGGCTAAATTGGCTAAATATCCGATGATGGTGGCAAAAAACGCATTCATCTTCGACGGTCTGTATCCCATCGGCTCTAACAGCAAGATGGAACGGACGGCACGCATCCAATGGCTGGCTATTCCGATGAAAAATGCCACGATAAGCCACAGATAATCAGCCCGTTTAAAGGCGTTCCATACCTCGTTAATCTCTTCGTCCGACAGACGTTGAACAAAAAACCAAATAAAAAACATCCCCAAAGCAAGCGGAAAGAGGATTTGTAAAGTAACTTTCAACTTTTTTTTCACGATGGCGGAGGAAATATTAGTGTTTAAAATGTCGTATTCCAGTGAAAACCATTGCGATACCGTGTTCATTGCAGAACTCCGTTACTTCATGGTCGCGAATGGAGCCGCCCGGCTGTATGACGGTTTTGATTCCCGCGCCGCTGGCTATCTCTACGCAGTCGGAGAAGGGGAAGAAGGCGTCGGACGCCATCACCGCTCCGTTTAAGTCGAATCCGAAGGATTGCGCTTTGGCGATAGCCTGTCTTAGTGCATCCACACGACTTGTCTGTCCCGTTCCGGAAGCCAACAGTTGACGGTTTTTCACCAAGACGATGGCGTTGGATTTGGTGTGTTTGACCAATTTATTGGCAAAGATCAGGTCGGCGATTTTGTCCGGCTCCGGCTGTTTTGTCGTTACGGCGTTCAAATCGTTGGCTGTTTCGACCGTCAAATCCTTCTCTTGCATCAATACGCCGTTGAGCAACGAACGGAACTGGATGGTGTTCGCGGGACGTCCGTATTTTTGTTTGTAAATCAGGATGATACGATTTTTCTTTTGAGAGAGAATTTCCAACGCGGCGACGTCGTAATCGCGGGCGATGATGATTTCAAAGAAGAGTTTGTTGATCTCTTCCGCCGCTTCTTTGGTAACGACCTCGTTGGTGATTAAAACGCCTCCGAATGCCGACACCGGATCGCCGGCTAAGGCATCGTTCCACGCCTCCAGAACCGTCGTTCTCGACGCCACGCCGCAGGCGTTGTTGTGTTTCAGGATGGCAAAGGTCGGATCGGAAAAGTCGTTCATCAGCGACACGGCAGCCTCGATGTCCAACAGGTTGTTGTAGGAGATTTCCTTCCCCTGCATTTGCTCGAATAACTCTCCGAAATTTCCGAAAAACACTCCAAGTTGGTGTGGATTCTCTCCATAACGGAGAATTTTGGCGTTGTTTTGTGCATGACGGAAACAGGAATTTTCGCCCTTGTCGAAATAGTTGAAAATGGCGGTGTCGTAGCCCGAAGAGACGGCAAACGCCTCTTTGGCAAACCATTTTCGCTCTTCCAACGTGGTTTCTGCGCCTTTTTCGTTCAAAATGTCCAACAGCGGTGCATACTGATGTTTCGACGCCACAACTGTTACGGCGTTGAAGTTTTTGGCAGCCGCCCGAATCAGTGAGATGCCGCCGATGTCTATTTTTTCGATGATTTCGGCTTCGTCGTTGGTAGCCGCCAGCGTTGCCTCGAAAGGATACAGATCAACGATGACCAAATCTATTTCAGAGATGTCGTACTGTTGAAGTTGTTGAATATCACCGTCTTCCTCTCTGCGCGCCAGTATGCCTCCGAATACTTTCGGATGCAGCGTCTTGACCCGTCCGCCGAGAATGGAGGGATATCCGGTTAAATCCTCTACCGCATGTAGTTGCATGTTAGGAATGTCCAATTGCCGTAAATAATCAAAAGTCCCGCCAGTGGACAAGATAACGACGTGATTTTCAGTGAGTTTCATTGCAATATCCGCAATGTGCATCTTATCGAAAACCGATATTAACGCTGATTTGATCTGTTTGATGCCGTTCATGTGTTCAATTTTTGCAAAGGTACGAAATAATTGAGAATTGAAAATTGAGAGTTGAGAGTTGAAAATTTCAGGAACATGTCGGCGATTAAAGATTTTTTTGTATCTTTGCAACTGTGTTTAAACACACAATAAACGTTGATTAACACTATTAATTATGGATATTAGCACAATTATAGACGGAACCCCTGACATAATTCTTCGAAAAATTGCCGAAAGAGTCAAAGAAAGAAGACTTGAGCGCAACCTCACACAAAAGGCATTTGCCAGACGTGCCGGAGTGGGATACGATGCGTACCGCAGATTTGAAAATACAGGCGACATCACACTTCGCAACCTTGTCTTGTGCGCTGTTATTTTGAATGAAACAGAGGATTTTGCGGAACTATTTGTGAAAAAGAATTATCAAAGCATAGACGAGTTATTGAAAATCAAGGAAGTAAAAAAGAGAAAGCGAGGGTCAAAGAATGGATGAGATAAAAGTTATAGAAGTTTCCATGAATGGCATAAAAGTCGGACGAATTGCTTTGACGCTCGATAAACTTTGTGCGTTTGAGTATGACCCCGCGTATTTAATATCAGGAAAATCTATCTCCCCCTTCGCACTTCCTCTCAGGGCGGGAGTGTTTGTGGCAAAACGCACTCCTTTCGACGGAGGATTTGGCGTATTTGCCGACAGCCTGCCCGACGGATGGGGAAGTCTGATCCTCGACAGGTATCTGAAAAGCAAGGGAATAGATCCCGACAAATTGACTATTCTTCAAAGATTGGCATTGGTAGGCAGTACGGGACGAGGCGCCTTGGAATACCGTCCCGACTACAGCGAAACGACCGCCAACGAAATCATTGACTTCGACCATCTGGCTTCCGAAACACAAAAGATACTTGCCACCGATTACGCCGGCAGTTCTCTCGACACACTCTACAGATATGGCGGTTCGTCGGGCGGAGCGAGACCAAAAGTGTTTGTAACCATTGACGGCAAAGAGTGGCTTGTCAAGTTTAAAGCCGCGACAGACCCTGACGATATCGGAAAAATAGAGTACGAATACTCCCTTTTAGCCAAAAAATGCGGCATCAACATGCCGGAAACGCGACTGTTTGAGGGAAAATACTTCGGCGTAGAGCGGTTTGACCGGACATCCGCCGGGAAAATCCATACCGTAAGCGCTGCCGGACTGCTCAATGCTGATTATCGTATCCCAAGCCTCGATTACTTGGAATTACTGAAATTATGCCACATTCTGACTAAAAACATGGAAGAAGTCGCTACGCTTTTTCGCCTGATGGCGTTCAACGTCGCCATCAAAAATCGCGACGACCACGCGAAAAACTTCTCTTTCCAACTGACCGCCAACGGATGGAAACTCGCCCCCGCTTATGACCTCCTGCCCAGCAGCGGCTTCAACGGTTTTCACACCACAACCGTAAACAACAGCGGCGAACCAACTGTTGACGACATGATGACCGTCGCCGAAACAATCGGACTGAACAAACAGCGGGCAAAAGAGATTATGGATGAAATAAAATAATTACTACCTTTGCGCAAAATTTCACACCATGAGTTTTTCGGAAATCGCAGCCACAGTCAGCACCTCCATTTGGGGGATGCCGTTCATCGTAATATGTTTAGGTACAGGGATTTACTTTTCCATTCGGACACGTTTTTTGCAGGTGCGCTATTTGCGTTCCATGTGGAAGATGTTGTTTCAGGATAAATCGTCGAAGGATGGGCTGTCATCGTTTCAGTCTTTCGTTTTGGCGCTTTCGGGTCGTGTTGGTACGGGAAATATCGTTGGCGTGGCTACTGCCATCGCCTTAGGCGGTCCGGGAGCTATCTTCTGGATGTGGACGATAGCCTTTCTGGGCGCAAGTACAGCCTACATCGAAGCGGCGTTAGGACAAATCTACAAAGAAAAAATCGCCGGCAACTATCGCGGAGGTCCTGCCTATTACATCCACAAAGGATTGAAAATGAAAGGATTTGCCATGTTATTTGCCATCGTAACCATCGTTTCTCTGGGAATTTTCCTGCCGGGCGTGCAAGCCAACGCCATCTGCGACGCCTTTGACAATGCTTTCGGTATCGAAAAGATGATTACCGCCGGCGTGGTCATCCTCTTGCTCGGCTTTGTCATCTTCGGAGGCATCAAAAGGATTGCCAAGGTGGCTCAAGTCGCCACGCCGTTTATGGCAGTAGGGTATATCTTGGTTGCTCTTGTGATTTTGATACTCAACATCAAACATATTCCCGAAATGTTTATGTTGATTATCAACTGCGCCTTCGGACTGAAACCCGTCGCATCGGGCATCGTCGGCTCGGCTATCATCATGGGTGTGAAACGCGGGATTTTCTCCAACGAAGCGGGACAAGGCACGGCGCCTCATGCCGCCGCCGCCGCCAGCGTCTCCCATCCCGTAAAACAAGGGCTTGTGCAGGCGTTTTCGGTCTACGTGGACACCCTGCTTGTCTGCTCGGCGACGGCGTTTATGATTCTGATTACCGGCATGTACAAGGTCTTTAACACAGCAACGTGCGCCTCGGCGGATTGCGTCGTGATGAACGGCAACGGCTTGCCCGACTCCGTCTTCGAGTATGGAGCGCTCTATACCCAGCAAGCCGTCGAGGTGAATCTGCCGGGCTACGGCGCCACTTTTGTCGCCATTGCGCTCTTTTTCTTCGCCTTCACTACCGTGATGAGTTATTACTTCCAAGCCGAAACCAACGTCTTCTATCTTTTCCGAAAAAAAATAACCGCGACCATCATGATAAACGTCCTCCGGATAGTGATGCTGGCTGCCACATTTTATACCGCCATCAACGCCATGACCTTGGCATGGGACTTGACCGACATCGGCGTGGGAATCATGGCGTGGTTGAACATCATCGCCATCCTACTTTTACAAAGACCTGCCCTCAGAACGTTCAAAGACTATGAACGTCAACGTAAACAAGGAATAAAAGAGCCGGTTTTCGACCCTCAAAAACTTGGGATTTCCAATGCGGACGAGTGGAAATGATGATTAAACAGTAAGCACCATCCCCGTTTCATTCACCATTTTGCGGAGGTTGATCAGCGCGTAGCGCATCCTTCCCAAGGCGGTATTGATGCTCACATTGGTAATTTCGGCAATCTCTTTGAAACTCATATCGCGATACATGCGCATCTGCAGCACTTCCCGTTGGTCTTCGGGTAGGTGGCTGACCAACGTGCGCACGTCGCTATGGATCTGTTGGGTGATGATTTGTTCTTCGATGCAGGGGTCGTACAAACCGATAGTGCTGAAGATGTCGAAGTCTTCGCCGCCGTCGGCGATGGGCATCCGTTTGTTATTGCGGTAACTGTCAATAGCCAAGTTATGTGCAATACGCATCACCCATTGGATAAATTTCCCTTCTTCGTTGTAAGTCCCGCCGCGAAGCGTATTGATTACTTTGATGAACGTGTCTTGAAAGATGTCGTCTGCTTCATTTTTGTTGCGTACAAGCATCAAAATGTAAGCGTAAATTTTCTTTTGGTGGCGACTGATTAAAATTTCGAGGGCGTTATGATCCCCATCAAGGTATTTACCAACCAGCAACTCATCCGAAAGCGCAGTAGCCTTCATAATACATAAATTTTAATTGTTAGACAAAAAATGCTAAATCGGTAAAGATACAATCTATAGGCTCAAAATTTTTAATTACTTTTTTTCCGGTGCAAAGATACGACTTTTTTTTATAAAACAAATAAAAAATGTAGGACAAACGCATTAAAAATTTCCTGTTTTTCTTCTTTTTTTCGGAAAAGTATTAATAATCAAAGGTTAATATAACACATTGATTATAAGTAATTTGTATTTGTTCTGCATGAGTGTTTTTGTGAATTTTACTCATAATCAGAGAATTAGACCTATCATGATTTATCCCTAACCGGGATGATTTTAATCCGAAAATTTTAATGCGTTTGCCCTGACTCCATTCGCAGGAGTTTTTTGGGTGAACGATGAATTTTTCCGTTTCTGATTAGGACAACTCATTTATAATCAATTAGATATCCGTTCTTCGAATTGTGGATATTCTTACAGTAATCTTTTTCGCAACTTTTTCATTTTTTTTCTCAGTGGGGGCGAATGTGCGGAAGACCTTCAGCAGCATTTCCGTCCGACGCTGGAACAGGTTCCGAACAATAAAGTTGCCAGCGCCGATACTATGCTAGTATCATGTCAAATGTAATATATGTGGTATATTTTTGTTTATATTAAAAAAATGGTTTACCTTTGCACTTTCAAATTTAAACCATAGGAAAAACATGAAAAAAATCTTACTCCTATCATCCGCCCTGTCGTTGATGTTACTCTGCAGTTGCATGGTTGGTAAAAAGTACCAACCGCCGCAGCCTGCCGTTCCGGACAGTTACCGCACTGCCGAAGTCCAACCCGATACCACCGCCTTGCCCGACTGGTGGATATTGTTCGACGACCCCGTCTTGAACGCCTTGATTCGGAACGCATTATCGAACAATCCCGACATGCTGATAGCGGCTTCACGGATTGAAGAGGCGCGTTTGATGCTTGGAAATGCAAAAGCAAGCCTTTTGCCGTCGTTGAGTTATAATGTTAACGCCGCCGTGAGCGATGTGGGCATAGACGCTCAGCGGGTAGGCGCCTCCATAGACGGCAACGTCTTTAAAGGCTACGGCATGATGTATTGGGAGATTGACTTATGGGGGAAAATCCGCAGAAGTAAAAAGGCAGCTTTGGCAGAGTTTTTAGCACAGGAGGAAAACAGAAATGCGTTGCAAGTCAGCCTGATAGCCCAAGTCGCTACGCTCTACTTCCAATTGCGGGATTTCGACGCCCGACTTGCCATCGCAGAGCAAACCCACCAAAACCGCAAAGAGAGCACCGCCATCATAGCAGAGCGTTTCGACAAGGGATACGTCTCGGAGGTGGACAAGTTGCAAGCCGAGTTGCAAGAGGCTTTAGCCGAGGTGATGATTCCCAACTTCACCCGCGCCATCGCGCAAACCGAAAATGCCATCAACATCCTGTGCGGCGCTTTTCCGGACGCCGTTGAACGTGGAAAAGATAACGATGCGTATGTTTCGGCGCCTGCTATTCCTGTGGGATTGCCGTCGCAACTGTTACAACGCCGTCCCGACATACGGGCAAGCGAAGCCGCATTACACGCTCAGTTTGAACGGATTGGCATAGCGCAAGCCTCCATGTATCCCAGCCTGAGCCTGACCGGACTGTTGGGATTGGCAAGCCCTGACCTGAAAACCATCCTCAAAAACGACGCATTCTACGCTTCGGGAATCGGCGGATTGACCGGTCCGCTGTTCATGTTCGGACAAAACCGCAGATGGGTGAACATCGAACGCTCCCGAACAGAAGCCGCCATGCAGAACTATCAGAAAACCGTCTTAAACGCTTTCCGCGAAGTCAACGACGCCCTGACCGCCTATCACACCTACCAACAGGAACACGAAATCCGCCTGAGACAGTCGGAAACCGCCCGAAAAGCGCTGCAACTCTCCTACGCCCTCTACGACCACGGCTACTCCTCTTATTTGGAAGTGATGATGCAGGAAAACAACCTCTTTGACGCCGAACTGCAAGTCTCAACAACGCTGCAACAGCAACTTGCGGCTTATATTCAACTTTATAAGACACTGGGAGGCGGATTTTAGTAAATCGCAAATCGCAAATCGCAAATCGCACATCGCACATCGCACATCGCACATCGGAAATCTCACATCCCCAGCAACACCGTCGCATACGCCGTTACCCCTTCGCCGCGTCCTTCGTAGCCGAGGTGTTCGGTGGTGGTGGCTTTGATGGAGATGTCGTCGCAGGGGAGTTGTAAGGCGTTGGATATGGCGGTTTTCATCTGCGGGATGTAGGGGGCTATTTTGGGTTCTTGGAGGGCGAGGGTGCAGTCAATGTTTCCGATGTTAAATCCTTTATTGCGAATCAGTTCCGCTGTTTTTTCCAAAAGTATCAAACTGTTGATTCCTTTGAAGTCATCGGAGGTGTCGGGAAAGTGAGTGCCGATATCGCCTAAGTTGGCAGCGCCGAGCAAAGCATCGCAGATGGCGTGCAGCAAGACATCCGCATCGGAATGTCCTTTGAGGCTTTTATGAAACGGTATCGAAACGCCGCCTAACCTCAATGCACTTCCTTCCTGCAGGCGATGTACATCTATGCCGAAACCGATTCGGACACGTGTTTTTTGTGGTTTGTTGCTGTTCATGGAATTACTCTATTAGTCAATCTCTAAACAGTTTTGGTCAGGATGATCAATAAAGGAAACGATATCTATATAACGAAGAATGATAAGTTCCGCTATTTCTGAAGTAGCCAAATTTCCTGTACGAAACCAAATAATTTTAGGAGGGAATCCTCTAAGTATAGAAATATCGAAAAAATCAGCATCAAATGTTACCACAGTAAAACCGTTTTTTTTGGCATACTGCCATATTTTTGCATCATCACAATCATTTAAACCAACCGTCCTAACATGGCAACAATCAATAAAACTGTCTGGAAGTAAACGTAAAACGCGGAACGATATATTTTGGTCAAACAATAGTTTCATACTAAGCATATTGTAGAGTGCGTTCTCGTTGAGCGGCAAAAGCAAGGCAAGCGAGAATATCCTGCCTTGTCAATTCCGGAAAATCAGTAAGGATATCATCGTAAGTCATCCCTGCCGATAACCATCCCAGCACATCATATACCGTGATACGAGTTTCTCTAACACATGGCTTCCCGAAACGTTTATCGGGAGTGATTCTAATAATGTTCTCGAAAATGCTCATATTTCTGCTATTGGAAATTAATAGACAGCGTAAACCTCAGCGTATTATCCTGCGGACTTACCTGTTGGTTAGTCGGTACGATGTAGGAAAATCCGAGGTCGAACATGCTGTATCGGATGCTGGCGCCCAGACCGAGGTATTGGCGATTGCCCTTGTTTTTATGTTCGTAGAAATAGCCGCCGCGCACGGCAAACATCTTGTTGTACCAATACTCTGCTCCGAAACTCCACATCAGTTCTTGCATCTCTTCGCTGAATCCGCCCGGCGCATCGTAGAACGACTGTATCATGCCTTGAAAAACAGAGACGTTCGTTCTTTTGCCTTTTTCTATCTGAGGCGTTCCGTCGTCGTTATAAATAATCTTTCCGTCTTCATCATACGCATACAGCGGGGGCGTTGGCACCAACAGTTTGCTGACATCCAAGAAAACGGAAATGGTGTTATAACGGTCAACGTCAACCTGATAGGAGGGTCCGAAACGCAATGTTGTAGGGATAAACGACTCAAAACCAATGTTATTGGTATAGGATATTTTCCTTCCGATGTTGGAGATATTGACTCCCACAGCAAAAATTGACCCGTCGGCAGCCATCAGTTCAACAGGCAGACGGTAATAGAATGCTACGTCGGCAGCGACCGACCATCCGGCATGACTGTCAATACCGCCTTGCCCTTGAGTGAGGTTGGAGTAAATAAAGCGTCCGGCGACAGCGCCCGATATTTTGTCCGAGAATTTTCTGGAATAGGTAGCGTCCAGTGCAAGTTCATTGGGATTCCAATTTCCCAAATCTTCCTGATTAGGACCCCAAAAGTGTATTTCTCCCAGTGAGAAGTACCGCAACGAGGCCGCCACAGCGCTTCTGTCGTCAATTTTATAGTATCCGAAGAGCGAAAACAGTCCGATGTCGTCCACCAAGGCTCTGAGCCAAGGCACGTAGGATGTTTGTATGCCGAAACGGTGGTCAATGAAAGCATATTTTGCGGGGTTCCAATAAAGTGAGGTTGCATCGGCAAACGAGGAAACGCCCACATCGCCCATACCGCCGCCACGCGCATCAGGCGCAATGGTTAAAAACGGTACTGCTGTGTTGATGACATTTACATCCGACCCGTGTTTTTTCTCTCCGCTCTGTGCAGAGATGGTTGATACTGTCAATATTGTAATTACTAATACGCTAACGTATCTTAAAATGGTTTTACTCATATTATTATATATGTTAATTAAATAAAGGTTTCAGGAAATAACGGCGCTTTTTATGTTTTATTGCATAATCGCCTGACTTCGACGGGTAACATCCACATTTATTGCACAATCGTCATCTCTTCAATCAAATGGGTGGCTCCGGCAAACTTGTCAATAATAAATAAGCAATAGCGAATATCCAACGAGATGTTGCGGCAGACGACGGGGTCGTACATCAGGTCGCTCATGGTTCCTTCCCAGCATCTGTCGAAGTTTATCCCGATCAAATGTCCGTCGGCGTTTAAGACGGGACTTCCCGAATTGCCGCCAGTGGTGTGATTGGTCGCCACAAAAGCAACGCGCATGGAACCGTCGTCGGCGCCGTAGCGTCCATAATCTTTGTCGTAGTAGAGTTGTTTGAGTTTTGGCTCAACGACGTAGTCATAGACTTCGGGATTTTCTTTCTCCATGATGCCGTCCAGCGTGGTGAAATAGTGGTAAGTTACCGCATCGGCGGGTTGAAATCCTTTGACGTTACCGTAGGCGACGCGCAAGGTGAAGTTGGCGTCGGGGTAAAAGCGGCGTTCCGGCAGCATCTCCATCTGCGCTTTGATGTAAAGTTGCTGCAAACGGGTGTTGTTGGCGGTCAAAGTCTTTAGTCGGGCGACGACAGAGGCGTCTATGAATGTTTTTGCTGCTGTAATCAGTTGATAGGCAGCGTCTTTTTCGATTTCTTTGATGAGGTTGTCTCGTGTTTTTTTCTGTTCGGGGTCAAAAGTGTTGAGCAGCGCGGTTATTTTGCTTTGATCCAGTAAGACGGTTCGGTTAAAGAGGTTGTTGACGAAGTCGTTGAGGTCTCTTTTTCCGGCGTCCATCAGGCAGAGGGGGGTAAATTCGGGGGAAACATTGGTCAGGTAGGCTTTCAATCCTGCCTCCGCAATCTTCCTGTCAATGGGATGGTAGTAATCTTTGTAAAAGTTGGCGACTTGCCATTTCAACTCTTTCAGTTCTTCGTTGATTTTCTCTGTATCGGGCGTTTCCTTACTGCAAAGTTCCACCAAAGGCTGAAAGCGCTCTGCGAAACGCAGTAGTTCGATGCTGCTTATCGCTTCCGTAAAATAAGTATAGGCGATTTGATAATCTCTCTGTGTTTCGTAATTGTCTTGAAAATCAGAGAGTAGCGTTCCGTATTTTGCTTGTCGGTCGGGATTTTCGTCTGCCCATTCCTGAAATTCGCTTTCAAAGATTCGTTTTTGGGCGATACCGCTGACGCGCCGGATGCCTTTGTTCTCGCCTTGCCATTTTTTCCATCCGTTGGCAGCGTTGGCATGTTTTGCCGAGTATTGAATACGTATCTTGGGGTCGCTGTTCATGGCTTCTTCCATGATGGATAGCCGTTTGGTTCTGATGTCAATACGTATGGGATTTGTAACGTCAACGGTCTCTTCGATGGCATACGAAGGCAAATACTGGTTTGTCCGCGCCGGATAGCCGAAGACAAAGGTGAAGTCGTCTTCCTGAATGCCGTCTAACGATATTTCAAAGTATTTTTTGGGTTTGTACGGCACATTCTCTTCGGAGTAGTCCGCCGGCTTGTTCTCCTTGTCGGCGTAGATGCGGAAGAGGGCGAAGTCGCCGGTATGACGGGGCCACATCCAGTTGTCGGTGTCTCCGCCGAACTTCCCGATGTTCGACGGCGGAGCGCCCACCAAACGTACATCGGTGAAAATCTCGTTGACGAAGAGAAAATATTGATTACCAAAGTAAAACGGGACAACAGCAGCTTCGTAATGCGTCCCCTCCGTCGCCTCGACTTTGATGGTTTTGATGTTGACCTTGATGATGGAATCGCGTGCCGATTGAGGCGTTCCGTCAGCAACATTTTTCAAAACCTGCTCCGTAACATCTTCCATACGGATGAGAAACGTAACTTTCAGTTCGGGATTGGGCAACTCCTCTTTGCGCGACATCGCCCAAAATCCTGTGGTGAGGTAGTCGTGTTCGAGCGCCGAGTGTTGTTGCACGTAACGGTATCCGCAGTGGTAGTTGGTCAGCAACAGTCCTTCCGATGAGATGAGTTCGCCGGTGCAGCCTCCGCCAAACATCACGATGGCGTCTTTCATGCTGACGTTGTTTTCGTTGTAGATGTCGGCGGCGGAGATTTTCATCCCCATCTCCTGCATCTGTTGTTCGTTGAACTGTTCTAAGTAGAGCGGAATCCACATTCCTTCGTCTGCGGTGAGACGGAGCGTCGCCAGAAGAAAGGCGAGGAAAAAGATGATGTTTTTCTTCATGATGATGGTGTTTATAAAAAAGTGTGCGAAGATACGATAAATTATGATACTAATTATATTGTTACCAGGGCAAACGCATTAAAAACCCTTTATATTTTCGTACATTTTCTTTAAGTTATTAACAATCAGTTGTTGATATAATTATTTGATTAGCAATGGTTTATAATGGTTTCGCATTGATATTTTTCGTACCTTATGCCTCATAATCAACAAATTAGAAATATTATGGTACCGAAGATTTTATCGTATTTTTGCAGCATGAAAGACACGAGAAGAAATTGAGGATTTTGGACATGTAAAAAAAGACTGGTTATCAGGCGTTTTACGGCATGGGCACAACCCGTCTGTTTTTTGATGTAAAATAGCCCGATATGCTCAAGAAAACAAACAATTCCACGAACTACCGGCATTGCAGAGGAGGCTGAACCATGTCCTGCATGACCTTGCCGCAATTTTATATACTAACCTCGTTTATAAAATGAGTTATTTAAATAGTTGAAAGTTCAATGTTAACAGGCTATCCATGTCTTTTTGCACCTGTCCGGTTATTATTTTGTTTAAAGA
>Ga0099364_10000647_pt1 | contig 59407 bp, 63 predicted proteins | sample TergutTh196P3_FD_73070 | JGI IMG/M metagenome (GOLD analysis project Ga0099364, IMG submission 73070) | Microcerotermes parvus P3 segment gut microbial communities from Pointe-Noire, Republic of the Congo - Th196 P3 | ecosystem: Host-associated > Arthropoda: Insects > Digestive system > Gut ... | reverse complement strand
CCGCAGTTGCATTTTGCGACCCGGCGCCTTTGACAGCATATTCCAATAATGTTGCGGTATTGCCGGTTTTTCTTGGACTTCCGTTTATTGCGATTACGTTCATTGAATTTACTCCTTATAATATAAATTTCACACCTACACCCCACATAACCGCCGAGCGTAGAAGGTGTTTACACTGTTCATTATAAAGCAAAAACACTTTAATGTCAACCACAAATTTAATCAGAAAGCGTTCGAGATTGCAAGGCAGTTTGCGGAAGAATTTGCATAAAGCGCAAAAACACCGCCCGAATGGTTTAACATTAAGGCGGCGGGGTAGGGTCATATAAAATAAAGTCGGTGGGGTTACTTTTTGAAATTTTTATAGGTTCAAAGACTTTGTACATACTCCTCAAGACTCTTAACCCTACTTTTAAATGCTTTACAAAGAGCGTGTATGCGTTTTTCGTCTATATACGGAGAGTGTGAAAAGATTTCATGAAATTCGTTCTCAATGCCTTTGAGAGCGGATAAATCAAGCCACGAGAAGTCTTTAACAGCTTTAATCTGAGCTTCATGGGTATCGAGAAACGGTCTACTACAGGGAGCGTTTTCCGCATTAATTTCGAGCTTATTATGCCACAACGAAGTTCCGCTGTCAAAAACAGGTGCAAGTCCGAGCCATTCGAGTGTTTCTGCATTACGTACAGCACCGAAATTACTCATATGCCGGTCTTTGTTTGCTATAAGGTAATCCAGTGTCAACATTTTGTCGAAATCTTCTCTCACATTCGGTATCTCTAATTCCGAACAACAATCCAAAAAATGCTCATAAAAATTATCCGCGCTTTTAATTCTTTTTATATTATGGATATAAAAACCGCTGACTAATTCTGTGTTTGATGTAATAAAATTTTCGCATACACTGTATGGTGTGCCTTTTTCTAAAATAACACTATACGGGATATGATTAATTAATAGCCGTTTCATAATAGCTGTTGCGATTGCTTCATTGCAAGGCTCTTGATGAAAGGGGTCACTGCCGCCTTTTATCAAAAACCTCTTACCTTCAATAATTTTCCACCTTTTTTTTAATACGCCGTCAGAACTGTTGTCGGGGGCAAGTAGATTAAGCGGCTTACCTTTTGTTGTTTCTTGAAAAAGTGTGTTGCCGACGTCTTCAGAGAACGCATTATCAAAAAAATTAATTTCTTTCCATTCAAGCGGATTACTCTTTGGGTTTACCCAATATTGGTCTGAAAGCGAAAGGCCAAAGCATTTTATAAGTAATTCGGCAGAAGAAGAAACGCCCATATGCTCCATAGCTTCGAGAAAATTCGGTCTGCTTGCAGGAATACTGCGTCCCCGCCACCAGTCATCTAAATCTTCTATGTCGGGAACGCCTGCATTAACAGTTATACCAATCGGTAAATGCTCATAGTTAAATACTTTTCCGATTGCGGATATTTTCATTCGTTTACCGCTTATCTCAATCTCCGCAACTTCTATTTTCCTGTGCATTAAGATATAGTTCATTTTCTCACCGCCCTTATGGAGTATTGTGACTACATTATAGCGCGAAAACTTGTCTTTGTCAACATAGGCTAATCGTTCTTCTTAAACGGCAGAAACGGAACAAGCTTTGAAGCCAAACCGGGTACTGTCATTGTTTGCAGCCAAACTTTACCGGGTCCTTCAACTGTAGTCAAGAATAAACCTTCGCCGCCGAACAGTATGTTTTTAAATCCTTTGACCATTTCAACAGAATACTTCACCCGTTGCTCAAAAGCGGCTACGTTGCCTGTATCAACCTTGAGTTTTTCGCCGGGGGCAAGCTCTATTTCTTTTACGCTACCGTCTATTTCAAGAAACGCAAAGCCATTTCCCGAAAGCTCCTGCATAATTAAACCTTCGCCGCCAAACAACCCGGATTTTATGCTGTTTCCGGCATATAGTTTTAGTTCAACATTGGGCTGTGCGCAAAGAAACGCACTCTTTTGAATGACATAAGGTCCCTGCCCTACATCAAGCACAATGATGTTGCCCGGAAAAGTAGACGCAAAGGTTATGGACTGCCCGTTTCCGGTCGCTGAATAGGTTGCCATGAACATCGAATCGCCGCTCATCATACGACCAAGCCCTCTCAAAAAGCCGCCTTTCATGTTCGTTTCCATGTTGATGTCCGCCGACATCCACGTCATGCCGCCCGCCTGCGTATAAACAGCCTCGCCGTTTTCCAAATGAACTGTCACAGCCGGAAGATTTCCTCCAAATACTTCGTAATGCATAATGATACTCCTTTAAAAAATAATAATTTGAGATGAGAATAATGCTTTACTCATCAAATTCCAACAAATATATCTCGCCGTCCTCTATGGCAAATGCGGCCGCCTCAGATAAATAGCTGTTACTTTGCGCGTCTACCATCTCAAACATGAAGATATACACGCCATCAGCTAATTCTGTTTCTGCAAAGTGCGTATTAGCAGTCACGGTCAAGCTTTCAAAAGCCATCACTGTAAAATCCTCGTCATCATCGTCCATGTCAAACAAGACGTAGTGCAAAGGCTCAATTACGTCACCGGATATAAGGTGGCGAAGATTTTTATCTGCCATGCCATTCTCATCAATACCGCGCCTTGCTCCGAGTATTGTATATTCCTCCGTTTCGTATGTATAACTGACGCTGAGGGAAAATTCTTCACCATTCAGTAAAACAGGTACTATGAAAAGCTGAAAGTCATCCGCTTCATCTATCAGTTCCATATAGACAAGACAGCCGTCAATAGCACCCCATACTCCTCGAAAATTATCCATGAAAACGCCGTTTTCCCAATCCGCATACAAGTCGCTATCCCGACCGAGCATAATTATAATCTCGTTTTCCTCATCATAATAAGAAACGTAGCAATAAACACCGGTCAGCTTTTCTGAGATTTCCGAACCTAAATCCAATATCACGTAACCATCATCGGTGTGTTCGATAGGAAAGTCCTCAAGGTCGTCTTCTGCGGTATTGGGTAAGCTCTTTGTTTTGATTTCCTGCGAACGGGAGTACTTTTCCGCCAAATTGAGAACATATCGCTCCCCTTCGGCGGAGAGTCTACCCGTAAGCAGAAAGTCATAGAACCAATGGAACGGGTCATCATCGCGAAGTGCCGTGTACTCCTTGAAATTGGCATAATCGCCGTCGAAATTATAATATTTAGATAAACCGCTCGCCCTTTGACGCAACGGTCCTTTTACCTGATATATCACGCAGTCGTTCAGCGCGTCTAACAATGCGTAGCCGTATTCCGGCAGCAGACTTTCACCGCCTTGCCGCACAAGGTCTCCCAAGTCAACCATATTTGTATAGCCATACCAAAAGTTATTACCGCCGTAACTGACCGCTTTACGCGCTGCACGTCCGTACTCACTGAAATAGGTCTCATTGGTGACGGCGTAAAACAGGGATTCCGCACCAATATCGTAATAAGCGGACATCAATGCGTCTATGCGGCTCAAATCCACTACCGAGAGCGTTACTTCATCGTGCATCGACAGAAACCATATAGATTCTGCAACGCAGGCGGCATAATAAGTGTCGCAGATAGCCCTGCCAAACTCCGCACCGGACATACCGGGGTCATCGGCAAGTGCTTGAAGTAACCCTGTATAATCCCAACCATTGCCGGACTCCACTTCCTGCGAGGCGACCATATACCGCGCCACGCCGTTTAGCGTATCTGCTACATCAATAGTCGCCATAAGGCAAGCGTCAAAGCCAACTATTTCATAGGGTGGGTTTTCCTTAGAGGGTGTGCTTGTCGCCTCGAATGCCTTTCGTATTTCAGGCAAGGTCAATGCGTCAAAGTTGTACCGCTCATCATATGCAACGCCGGCAACGCTACCGCCGCCATGATTCCAAAGAATAACAACCTGTCGGTCGGCGGGATAATTCGTGTTGCAAAATCTCAGAAAATCTTCCAGGGTTTTGCTGTCTCCCATGTTTGCACTCGGTCGTTGTTCCAAAAATGTAAGTCCTGAGCTGTCATACAGATAGCGGCTGTTACTGCCGTCCACCGCGCCGTTATGCCATCTGTTGGCGCCACCCGCCTCAATAACTACGCTGACATTAGGGGGAAGATTTACTAACATCATTTCCTCAAGGTCGCCGGTAGCAAACGCATTTTGCGTTTCCAAGTCGCTACCGCATAAGTACCAATAAATTGCCCATGTGCCATCGAAGTTGTCTCTCTGTTCAGCGATGTTAGGGTTATTCGCGGGAATATCTCCCACTGTTGTTTGTGTAAGACCGGGCGAAAAATTTCCTGATACCGGTTCGGAATCCTCGCCCTCATCGGCAAAAAAAGCAATCAAAAGAAATAAAACCACAACTGACGCCAATACAATCAGCCAACTGCGTTTTTTCTTTTGCTGCGGTTGAAATTGAGGTTGCTGCGGTTGAAATTGAGGTTGCTGCGGCTGAAATTGGGGTTGTTGCGGTTGAAATTGGGGTTGTTGCGGTTGATAAACCGTCTGCCGACCTGCAAATTTAGTGCCGCATTTGTTGCAAAATACCGCATTATCCGGATTTCGACTTCCGCAATTTTGACAAAACATAGATACTCCTTATTAATATAAGCCCTCTTGTAAAACCAGACATATTTCCACCGTCACATGGATTAACTGCTCTGCGTCCATTGACGCCAAACACGAGACGGCCTCATTGCCGAAATTTGTTTGCATAAAAGTGAAAAACACATCCCACTCCTCATCCGTCCAGTAAATAATTTCATTATAGGCTTCCGCATAATTAATGCCATAATCCCCGCTGAAAGAATCGACAGTCTCACCGCTCCCGCCGCTATAATCTTCGCCGTCAAAATTGCCTCCTCCGGCAAGAATATTGTTGACCGCATCGGAAAACCGGGACGAGTTAACATCCTGCGGGAAAGTCTGACTATTACCGATTTCCGCTGAAGGCGGCGCAAAAGCATTTCCCAAGCCCGACCCTTCATTCACGCTTTCATCATCCGAAAAAAGCGAGATTAAAATAATCAGTATAATTACTCCGACTAAAATAAACAGCCATGTTTTTTTCTTTTTACGTGGCGGTGATTGAAATTGCGGCTGTGCATAACCGGAATTACCGGCTTGCATCGATTGGACGTTCAGGGAATTTCCGCATTTCCCGCAAAAATTCATGTTATCTGCGTTTTGGGTACCGCATTTTGAACAGTATGTCACGTTCTCCACTCCTCTCGCCAACACAGGGACGTATATTTTACATTATACCATTATAAACTACAATGTCGGCAAAAGTCAAGAGTAAATTTACCTAAATTTACCTTAAATTTTGTTAAAGTATCAATGATAGGTTCAAAGACTGTGTACATACTCCTCAAGACTTTCAACCCTGTTTTTAAATGCTTTACAAAGAGCGTGTATGCGTTTTTCGTCTATATACGGAGAGTGTGAAAAGATTTCATGAAATTCGTCCTCAATGCCTTTGAGAGCGGATAAATCAAGCCACGAAAAGTCTTTTACCAACTTGATTTGTTCTTCATGGGTGCTTCGGAAAGGCTTAGTTTTAATTTTCTTTAAAATATTTGGATTAAGTATAATTTTTGTTTGATTATACCACAACGATGTTCCGCTGTCAAAAACAGGGGCGATGCCGAGCCATTCAAGCGTTTCGGCATTTCGGACGGCTCCGAAATTATTATAATGCCTGTCTTCATTGAATATGAGGTAATCTAATGTTAACATTTTATTAATACTGTCCTGCGCGTTGGGAACGCCCGACGTTTCACAACAGTTTAAAAAATGCTGATAAGCTGACACATTATTTTCTTTTTTTGAAGCATTTACAATATAAAATGCACTTACTAAATCGGTTTCGGAGTTTATAAAATCTTCACATACACTATAGGGTAGCTCATCCTCTATAAAAACCGAATATGGAATGTGTGTAATATTAAGGCGTTTCATAACTGCCGTGGCAAAAGCTTCATTAAGCGGTTCTTGGTGAAATGGCAAACTCCCGCCTTTTATAAGACACCGTTTTTTATCAATAATTTTCCACTTCTTTTTAAGCCATCCGTCAGAAGTATTATCGGGAGAAGTGAGGTTAATTTCTTTGTCGTGCTGTGCTTCACCGAATAAAATATTACCGACATCTTCTGAAAAAGGGTTGTGAAAAAAGTTTATGTCTTCCCATTTTAGAGAATTTTCGACAGGATTTACCCAATATTGGTCTGAAAGCGAAAGTCCGAAACATTTTGTGAGTAATTCGTTTGAAGAAGAAATACCCATATCTTCCATAGCTTCACGAATATTTTGCCTGCTTGCGGGGATAGAGCGACCATGCCACCACTCGTTTAATTCACCTCTGTTCACCTTTCCGTCTTTAAAACCTGTTCCGACAGGGACATGTTCGGGTGCGAACACTTTGCCTATACTTGATATTGTAGAGACTTCTTCGTCAATTTCAACCTCCGCAACCGCTATTTTCCTGTGCATTAAGATATATTTCATTTTCTCACCGCCTTAATGGAATTATTGTGACTAAATTATAACGCGAAAAGCCGTTTTTGTCAATATATTTATATTTCCGCTCCCCCTGACCCCACTTGCATTTTCGTAAAAAACATGTTATAATTGTTTTACATCAGGAAATGAAAGGGTGGCGTAAGTGGAAGAGGTAAAATACCGTAAAATATTAACCCCGCGGCTGATTGTACTGCTTGTTATTTTGGCTGTCGGGATTGTCGGTGTGCTTTATATATGGCTTGTTTACGTGCCGTATATGCGGGATATGTATGACGAGATTAATTTCGGATTTAATTTTGAGGAGCTTGACCTTGACGGTGACGGCTCTGTTCAATCACCTTATCAAATAAAAACCCCGGAAGATTTGGCAAATCTTTCCGAAAAAGTAAAAAACGGCTCAAGTTATGCCGAAAAATATTTTGTACTTATGAATGATATAGATATGAGCGAGTTTCTCTCGGAGGGCGGTGCGGGATATAACGACGGCGCGGGCTGGTTTCCCATAGGTACGACTGAACATAATGCTTTCAGCGGTGTGTTTGACGGTGTTGGCTATACTGTGAGCGGAATATGGATTAACAGACCCGAGTTATCCACGGCAGGGCTTTTCGGGTTAATAAAAAATGCGGATATTTACAGGCTGAATGTAGAGAGTGTAAACATCATCGCCAAGAACGAAACCGGCGCATTAGCGGGACGTATACAGGGCGGAAAAATAATCAACTGTACGGCGGCTAACGTCGAAGCTTTAACGAACGCCAAGGACTACTATAAATCTCAGGGTATGCTGATAGGTCTTGCTACGGGCGGTGTTGTAATTGAAAACTGTTCTTCAGCGGGTAGCCTGTCGGCTGTCACAGAAACGTCCATGTACCTCAGGGTCGGCGGACTTATCGGCACAATGACGGATAAAAGCGTTCTTCGGAACAGCAGTTCAATCATTACAATCAAGGTTCAAGCGGAAAATATTGTCAGCGCAGGCGGTTTAGTAGGTTCAATATACAGCGAGAACGTTATTGATAACTGTCGGTCGGAAGGAATCGTGACAGTTGTTTCGGGGGACGTAGATTCGGATGCAGGGGGGTTAGCCGGATATGTCGTGGGCGAAGGCACTGTTATCAAAAACAGCAGTTCAAGCTGTAAGGTTGAGGGAAAAGGCAAGATAGGCGGATTTGTCGGCAAGCTTGACAAATGGGCAGAAATAACCAACAGTTACGCAACAGGCGATGTCGCATGTATAAATAATGAATATTGGTTATGCGGCGGCAAAATCGGAGGCTTTGCGGGGGTATCCGATAACGGAACAATAAAAAGCTCTTTTGCCGCAGGAAACATCATAGGCGATTCAAGAGCTTGTTCATATGGCGGTGGTTTTATCGGACGGCAATATAACGGAATTATCAGTGACTGTTTCGCAACAGGATATGTCAAAGGCACATTTTGGGATGGCGGGTTTATAGGCACGCAGGATAACGAAAGCAGTATAATTAATTGTTATTCTACAGGAAACAATGTATTTACCCCCTCAATCTACGGAAGCAAAGTGAATTGCTACTTTAACTCGGAAACTGCCGAAACGTCATCAGACCGAATAAACGTCGCACCTAAAACTACAGCCGAAATGCAGAGTATAGAAACCTATGAGGGTTGGGATTTTATGAGTGTTTGGTTTATGCCGGAAAACGATTACCCGAAACTGAGGGGCATACGATAATTCTATTTTCTCGCCTCGCAATATTCGCAGGTCAGTGTTTTGTCAGAGTTTTCAATAAAGCTATGTTTTAAATGCGGTTCGGTTTGCAGAATACATTTCTCGTTTTCACATTTAACCCCCTCGTATACCCTTCCTTTAATAAGCACGGGCGGCTCTATGTCATAATTTAATATAATCAGTATCAACGCCATTCTGACGTACATACCATAATTAGCTTGTTTAAAATAAAGCGCACGCGGGTCGTCGTCAACCTCAACGGCTATTTCATTCAGCCGCGGAAGCGGGTGCAAAACGATTAAATCAGACCTGCCTTTATCTAACTTTTCCATATCTAAAATATAGCGTGATGATTGTTTTTCATATTCAGCCTCGCTCGGAAACCGTTCTCTTTGAATCCTCGTCATATAAAGCACATCAAGCTCGCCAATCACTTCATCAAGAGAATCGGACTTACGGTGATTCGCGAGCGGCGCGGTTATATACGAGGGCATTTGCAACTCGTCCGTAGAGATAAAAACAAAACTGTTATTTTCATAACACGATAAAGCCTTAACTAAAGAATGTACAGTTCTGCCATATTTTAAGTCGCCGCAGATGCCTATTTTAAGGTTATTCAGGCGACCTTTTTCTTTTCTGAGCGTCAACATATCCGTGAGGGTTTGGGTAGGGTGCAAGTGTCCGCCGTCGCCCGCGTTTATAATAGGGCAATCGGCACTCATAGCCGCCGCCTTTACAGAACCGGCGACAGGGTGCCGCATAACCATTATGTCCGAATAGCCCGAAACGATTTTAACGGTGTCTTTAAGGCTTTCGCCTTTGACTATACTTGAAGCTGTGGGGTTGTCAAAGCCGATTATGCCGCCGCCGAGCCGTAACATCGCACTTTGAAAACTCATTTGGGTTCGTGTACTCGGCTCATAAAACAGCGTACCCATTATACTGCCCCTGCACGAGCCTTCGTAAATATGGGGGTTGTCCATTATTTTCTCGCCGAGGGCTATGATTTCATCCCAGTGTGATTTAGAAAAGTCGTTTAGGTCGATTAGGTGGTTTTTCATAGGGTTTCCTTTCAATAAGCCGTATATCCCGTTTTCTCAATTAAATAACGCCCCTGCTCCGATTGAATCCAGTCAATAAATAACTCGACATTCGGATTTTCACTGCCTGCCGTAACTGCATAAAAATTAAAAATTAACGGGTACGTACCATTCTCGATGTTTTCGCGGGTAGGGGAAATTCCGTCTATTTCAAGAAGCGTGATTTTGTCATTATCCGCCATTTCTGTAGCGAAGAACCGAAAAGAATATCCGATTGCGTGATCATGATTCCGATAGGCGGTTTCATTAATTATTCCAAACATCTCATGAAAAAGCTCGTCCGTGGCGGGTTCAATAATCGGCGTATCACCCATAAAATCAATAAAAGCGGTTTGGCTTCCCGAATTAACCTCCCGTTGGTAAGCGCGGATTTCTTTATCGAAGCCGCCGAACTCTGACCAGTTTGTGATTTGCCCCGAATAGATTTGCCTTATTTCTTCGGAAGTGAGCGAGTTTACGGAGTTTTCCGAATTTACAAAAAATACGAACGCTTCCTTTCCGATTGGCGTAAAGTTGAGCTTAACGCCTTTTTCTTCGGCTGATTTTAAATGCTCCTTCGATGCACCGAACGTAAATATAATGTCGGTTTCGCCGTTTATAAGCCGTTCATAGGCTGTCGGCGTGGTAGTGCAGAGGACGGTGGCACCCCCACTGCTTAGGTCAGTTAGGTATATGTAAGGGGTGTAATGGGCTGTTGGGTATACCGCCCTTGCAAATGCAGAATAAACCGGATAAAACGCAGTCGCACCGTCAAGCCGCGGGAGTTGGTCATCGTTGGTGAATTGCAGAGCAGATTTCTCATTAAGAGAGACCGCTTTAGTATTCTCTCCGAACGGCATATAAGAATTTAAGCCGATGTCTTGGCTTATGACTTCTAACCGTTCGGTTCTCCACATTTCTTGTTGGCGATAACTACTAATTGCGCTAAACGCGCAGGAAGTTATTATAATCGCTCCCGTGACCGCATAGCAAGCGGTATATCTGATTTTGGATTTGAGCGGTTTTGGCAACTTTATGAAATCAAAGCGAGTTATGAAGAAAATAACGACGACAACCAAATAAGCATATAATAAAAAGCTTTGCGCTTCATAAAAGTTCTCGTAAAAAAAAGTTTTTTTGCCTGAATACCCCCATTCGGTAAGCGTATACCACATGAAAAACGCGCCTATAACGAGATAGATATAAAACAACGCTTTTAACGCTTTTTTCTTCATAAACGCCCTTCCTCGCAATAGGTTTATTTATATTTATAAAGCGAAATTTTTTCAAAGCCGTCGAGTAATTCCCCCGTATGCCTGAAAGCCATACCCACGCCCCGCGCTACGCACTCTACAGGCTTATTCGCCGTTAGGCACGGCGCACCCACGAACGAGGTCACAAGCCTGTCAAGACCGCCGAGCAACGCCCCGCCGCCCGTCAGAACCACTCCGTTAGTGTGAATGTCTCCGACAAGCTCAGGCGGCGTTTTTTCAAGCACGGTGCGTATAGTGCTTATAATTTCATCAACACAAACAGAAAGAGCCTCCTGTAGGTCATAATCGTTTATATCCACACTGACAGGCAGACCCTTAATTACGTCACGCCCTTTTACCGCCATACGAGCCGTACCATCAGGATCATATACGTTAGCTATATTCTTTTTGGCGGCTTCGGCTGTCTTTTCACCGATTATAAGTTTGTATTTAGCGTGTATGTATTTGATAATAGCCGTATCCATTTTATTGCCGCCCATTTTTATGGAAGCCGAACTTACTATACCGTTAAAAGACGCAACGGCTATATCGGTCGTTCCTCCGCCTATATCGACTACCATAACACCGCTCGGTTTAGTAATATCAACCCCCGCACCGAGTAGAGCCGCTACAGGCTCGTCTATAAGAAATACCTTCCGCGCACCCGCACGAAGAGCTGTTTCCACTAATGCACGTCTTTCAACGTCCGTTACAAACGATGGAACACACAGGACAATCCGCGGTTTTATGAGCATACTGCCGCTGACCTTACGTATAAACTCCCTTGTCATGATTTCTGTCATATAGTTGTCGGAAATAACGCCGTCACGGAGCGGATACGCCGCAACAATATACTCGGGCGTTCTGCCTAACATATCATACGCTTCACGCCCTACGGCTATAACTTGCTTTTTCTTTTTGTCATACGCCACAACGCTCGGCTCATTGAGTACAATACCCCTACCGCCGAGAGTTATGATTATATTCGCAGTTCCGAGGTCTATCCCTATATCTACCGACGACATTTTAAAGACCATACCTTTCTCTGCATAACGAGTTATATTCTTTAAAACTATATAGTTAAAGCGATTTAAAATTCAGACGGTAATATTTACTTTGTCTTAGAATTGACGAGTGCGAGTAGTGATTCCTTTGTGTTTTCAACCTGCCCCGTTATTACCTTATCAAGCAGAAGGTTTAATTTTTTTCCTATTTCTTTACCTTTGAAACCGAGTGTGAGTAAATCGCCGCCATTTACAGCGAGCATACCGAGCGTATAACATTCGCCGCTTTGCGCTATTTCCTGCGCTTTTTCAATAACATGGCGATGCTTTTCTATATCTAGCATTACGAATCCGGATTTCGCGCTGTCGTCTGCGATTTTAAGCTCGCACAATTGAATGAGCGTTTTAAGCCCCAATCTGTTAAGTAAGCTTTTTACGCTTATTCTGTCTGATTTAAGCTTATCGTCGTGTTTTTCTATCAGCAGTACGACCTTATAAATTGTAGATTTGTTGTAACATAAACGGCGCATCGTCTTTTCGGCGATTTCCGCACTTTTTGCTTGATGTCCCGTAAAGGTGCCTGTATTGTTCTCTAAGGTAAAGCAGAGCGGTTTAGCTATATCATGGAAGAAAAGCGCGAGCCTTATAACCCTGTCCTTGGGTGCTATGGCTATTGCCTTTGCGGTATGCGTTAAAACATCATGAATATGATATTTATTCTGCTGTGCGAATCCGGCACAAGCGATAATTTCGGGAAATACGACCCCTAAAACATCATGATACTGCATAATAATTCTCTCGGCATAATCTCCGAGCAAAAGTCTGTCAAACTCTGCCGCGATTCTTTCCGGCGAGATTTTCTTCAGATTATCCTTTAATTCCCGTAGCGCGTTTTCGGTATTCTCTTCACAGACAAACCCGCGTTCGGACATAAATCTCAATGCCCGCATAATACGCAAAGCGTCTTCGTTAAATCTCTTTTCGGGTTCTCCGACGCATCTTAAAATACCGTCAGTTAAATCATTTTCGCCCCCGTATGGGTCTATCAGACCTGTTTTATCGGAGTACGCCATAGCGTTAACCGTGAAGTCACGTCTTGACAAATCGGTTTTCAAGTCGCGTGTAAAAGTCACCTCGTCGGGATGACGGCTGTCTGAATATTCACCGTCTGACCGGAATGTCGTTATTTCGATTTTCTCGCCGTTTTTATTAATAACGAGTGCGATTGTTCCGTGTTTTTCTCCTATATCGACAATCCTGTAATCGCTGAAGACCTCTTTTATTTCAGCGGGAAACGCGCTTGTCGCTATATCATAGTCAAACGGCTCTCGCTTCTCAGTAATCCTATGGTCGAGGTAGTCGCGTACTGCGCCGCCGACCGCAAAGGCATCATGACCTGCGGTCTCAAGGCGTTCTATAATACTTTTAACATTATCGGGTAAAAACATAAGCTTATTCCTTTTTCCTGTTAATCATTCTTAACGAATCCTCATAAGGAGCTTTGCAAATCCCTCTTTCTGTGACGATAGCAGTAATCAAATTTGCGGGGGTAACGTCAAATGCGGGGTTATAAATCTTTACGTCTTCGGGTGCGATTCGTTCTTTAAAAAATCCGGTATGAACTTCCTCTTCCGAACGTGTTTCAATAACAATATCGCGTCCGCTCTTACACTTCATATCGAGCGTGGAGGTCGGGCAGAAAACATAAAACGGAATTTTATAGTGTTTGGCTAATACGGCGACCATGCTTGTACCGATTTTATTTGCGGTATCTCCGTTAGCGGCAACACGGTCACACCCGACAAAGCAAGCTTGAATCTTTCCCTCACTCATGACCCTGCTCGCCATATTGTCGCATATTAATGTAGTGTTTACACCCTCTTCGGTAAGCTCGAAAGCGGTCAGCCGCGAACCCTGCATAAGCGGACGGGTTTCACAGCAATAGACATTAAATTTATAACCTCTCTCGAATCCGAGAATAATCCCACCAAGTGCAGTTCCGTAACGTGATGTGGCGATAGGACCGGCGTTACAGTAGGTCAAAATCCCCCAACCATCCTTGAGTAGGGAGAGTGCATATTCGGAAATGCTTCTGCAAACAGCCGCATCCTCATACTGTATACGGCGACATTCCTCGCCGAGAGCGGTAAGTATTTTTTTCCGCTCTTTCCCGCCGCCGTTATTTTTGGCGGCGTCCATCATGCGTTCCAGAGCATAATTAAGGTTAACCGCTGTCGGACGCGTAGAGGAAAGGTAATTTTTAAGCTCTTTCAAAGTGCCGCGAAAATCCGCATCCTCCGGAATACTTTTAGCAAGTACATAGAGGGCGTAAGCGGCGAAAATCCCGATTGCGGGTGCGCCCCTGACTTGAAGAGTCATAATGGCATGACGCATTTGAGCCGCCGTCATCAGGCGTAAATACTCAACTTTACCGGGAAGCTTTGTCTGGTCGAGAATAACGACCGCCGTTTCATCAGTAGATAGTCTGATATTATCGAGCATTAATAAAAACCTTCGGACTCTTCGATAAAGCCGTGCATTTCATACGACAGCATTACTGAATATGCCATATGAACATTTCCTGTTACCGCAGTTGAAAAGTCCATTTTAATTATGTTTACTTCTTTTTGCGAGATGAATTTGTTTACATCTGCCTCAAGGTCTCCGGCTGTCGCCGCCGTAAAAATTTTGATTTTCATTTTCTAAAATCCTCCTTGAAATAATTTGATGATATAAATTATTTATTACTTTCATGTGTTTCGGTCATGTGCGGCTGTCTTTTCAGCAGAATCCGTCTACATTTTTTCTACAGATGCACGCACTAACTTCTTAAACAGCGGTGCGCCGATTGCACCCGCTTCCATAACCTCGTCGTGGGTCAGCGGATTTTCGGTCATACCGCAAGCAAGATTCGCAATAAATGAAATACCGCATATCTCGAAGCCGCAATGATTGGCGGCTATCGCCTCGCATACCGTACTCATACCCACCGCATTAGCTCCCAAAGAACGGAACATCTTTATTTCAGCGGGACTTTCAAAACTCGGACCTGTCGTTTGGAGATAAACACCTTCATGGAGTTTTATGCCGAGTTCTTTAGCGGTATCTTTAATTATTTGGCGCAGATGAGTACAATAAACCGCACTCATATCGGGAAAACGCACGCCGAGTTCCTCAAAGTTCTCACCGATAAGGGGATTCGGCGCGAAGTTTGAAATATGGTCGGTTATGAGCATGAAATCTCCCGCATTCATGTCACTGTTAATCCCGCCCGCCGCGTTAGTTAAAAATAGTGACTGTGCGTCCATCATCCGCATCAGCCTGATGGGTAAAACCACATCGCTCATGCTGTAGCCCTCATAATAATGCACACGTCCCTGCATGACGACTACCGGAACTTCTCCGATATAACCGAACACGAAACGCCCTTTATGACCAAACACGGTAGATTGCGGAAAGCCGTTTATTTCGCTGTAATTTATGACAGAAACAGCGTCTATTTCGTCGGCGAGTGCGCCGAGACCTGAGCCGAGTATGATGGCGACCTTAGGTTTAAAAGGTATTTTCAATTTAATACTTTCACGGCATTTATAAAGCTTTTCAATAGGGTTCATGGTCACTGCCTCCTTTATAACACTTTCACATAAAATGTACGATTCCGCGGTCCGTCAAACTCGCAGAAATACACACTCTGCCAGGTTCCGAGCAGAAGCCTCCCATCGGAGATTATAACATTTACACTGCTCCCGACTGCCGTGGCTTTTAAATGCGCCGCAGAATTTCCCTCCATGTGGCGGAACTCTGCGCGGTCGGGGTAGGCTTTATCTAACCCCAGAAGCATATCCCGTACAACATCGGGGTCGGCATTTTCGTTTATCGTTATACCCGCCGTCGTGTGAGGGCAAAAAACCACGCACAGACCGTCCTTCACGCCGCTTTTCCCTACCGCCTGATTCAGATACTTTGTTATGTTTGAAAAGCCCTGCTTATCCGTGCTTAGTTTAAATTCATAAAACATACTTTCAACTCTTTTCAATTATCGACTGTCAACTGTCAACTGTCAAGTCGGGGCGTCTGAAGAAAGACGCCCCGAAATTTTATTAATCAGAAACGTAAGGAATAATAGCTATTTGCCGTGCTCTTTTAATAGCCGTAGTAAGCTCTCTCTGATGATAAGCGCAACAACCTGTGACACGCCTCGGTAGAATCTTCGAGCGTTCCGTCATACACTTTTTCAGTTTTGCGACGTCTTTATAATCAATAAACTCAGCTCTGTCTACACAGAACTGGCAGACCTTTTTCCTTGTGCGTTTCATGGGGCGATTGCCTCTGTCGTTAAAATCCTTCCTGTCGGACATATTCTGTTTTCCTCCTACAAATTATTTAGAATGGGTAATCATCATCGGTTGCGGCGTTATCAACGAAATCTTGTGCATCGCCCTGCGACAACGCGGGTGCGGGTGCTATTGCCTGCGCCGCTACTGCTGCTCCGCTTTGCGGAGAACTGTATCCGCCTTGATAGCCGCCCTGATTATTTCTGTTGTAGCTTTGATAATTTTGATTACCCTGATAACCTGCGCCGTAAGGGTCTCCTTGCGGCTGTTGCTTCGGCTCGCCCGTAAAGCTTGCGTGGTCAACGATAATTTCAACTATATCACGGTTGACGTTATTCTTATCAACATACTGCCGCGTCTGCAACTCGCCATCGAGCAGAATCATTCTTCCTTTGAAGAAATATCTGCTGATAAACTCTGCGTTGTTACGCCAGGCAACGACGTTAAAGAAATCGGACTTTCTGTCCTCACCTTTAACTTGATAATTGCGTTCCACAGCCAATCGGAAAGATAACACGGGAACGCCGTTGGGCGTTGTTTTCAGTTCAAGGTCATGGCATATTCTGCCCATTAATATAACTCGGTTATACATACCAAAAGTTCCTTTCCTTTATACCGTCTATGCTCCCTGCCGTAAAACAACCAAAGAGCGTAACACACCGTCAGTAATGTTAATTACGCGCTCAAACTCAAGCGGTACGTCGGGCGTCGAGTCAAAGTTGTAAAGCACATAATAACCTTCTGTCTCGTAATTGATAGGGTATGCAAGTCTTCTCTTACCCCATTCATCAATACTTACAATCTCAGCTTTGTTTTCCTTTAACAGGTCGGAAAACTTGGTCACAAGTGCCGGTACTCCTTCTTCTCCGTTTTTAACGGATAAAACCACCACAGCCTCGTATTTTTCGCTTAATTTAGCCATTTTTTTACCTCCTTTTGAACATAAGTCCCGTGAATTGAATATCACGAGCAAGGATATACATTCGGGATTTCCCCGAATAACTCTATCATTTTACCATATATTACAGGGGTTGTCAATAGAAATAATACGAGTTATAATAAAATTATGAAAAAGTTTTAAAAAAGGGGTATGAAACTCTTTATAATACTGAAACGGGCGGTTTTTAATTCCGCCCGTTTTCACTTGCTTTTTAAACTTCTCCGCCGAGCAGAGTCGCCAACTCTTTTACCTTTTCGATGTTGCCGTCGATTTTGAGCTTTCCTGTCAAAAAGGCGGTTGTGCCGTTGAGCTTACCGTTAATCAGTTTCACGAAGTTCGACGATGAAATCGTCATTTTCGCTTGTCTGTCGTTGTACTCATACGGTTCAATAGAGAGGTTGCCGTCTTTAACTTCCACGTAGAAAACCTTTTTAATATCGCTGAGATTTACCTCAACAGCTAAAAAACCGTGATAATTGCTCCCGTCGAAGCCTGCTGTTTTCGATTTAATGTCCGCGAAAATGTCTTCCAAGGGTATCTTTGCTGCAGGTGCCATAATTTATTTCCTCCTGTTAATATAAACATTAGTCTGTTTTAATTATACTATTATCTCTAAAAAATATCAATTTACATAATAACTATATAATCATAATAATGCAAATATTTCTTGTACAGAATCGACAACTATAACACCTATTTGAAGATAAAGACCCTTAACGGCAGTTAAAAGCGTGCTGCGCTTTACATATCTATTGAAATCTCGTTTGTATCCTTTAATATTTTTTCCTCAATCAAAAGCCCCGTAATTTTTTCGCCGTTAACCGTTACGGATTTAACCCCGCTTTCCGCGCCGCCGGGGTTATTTATTTTTATGTTCAGCGTTTTTCCTCTGAAACTTTTCTTAATTTCAAGCTCTTTCCATGCCGATGGAATAGACGGATTTACAACTATTCCTCCTATTTCGGGACGAAGTCCCAAAATTCCCTCAACAGACGCAACCATAACGGTAGAAGCTGTTCCTGTCAGCCAGTGATTATGCGAACGCCCTGCGAACGGACTGCCCTTTCCCTCGGTAAACTGCCCGTGAGCATACGGCTCGATTACACGTTTATCAGCATCATCGTTCATGGTGGACGGCGAGGCGTTTTTCCAGTATTCAAAGGCGCGGTTTCCGCGACCCATGAGAGCCTCCGCCAAAATCGCCCACCCCTGCGGATGAGAGAAAATCCCCGCATTTTCCTTAGTGTAGTTATTGAATACAATCATGAGTGCGCCGTCAAAGGCGTGGTCAACGTAGGGCGGGTTCATAACCTGTATGCCGTAAGGGGTGCTGAGTTCACGGTAAACGCTGTCCATAGACGCTACAGCCTGTTCTGTAGTGGAATATCCCGAAATCACCGCCCACGACTGCGGATTCAGCCACATAGAGGCTTCGGGGTCGTCTCTTTTCCCGATTACCTCTCCCGTTTCGCGATAACCGCGTATCCAGCGGTCTTGGTTCCAACAGTTGTCAATAATAGGCTTCATCTTCGCGTTTATTCCGTCCAAATACTCAATGTATTTTTCATCTTTTTTATATTCCGCGAATAATCTCAACAGCTTTACCGCATAAACAAACTGGAATACAACAAAAGTGCTTTCGCCCTTTTTACCGAGCCTCAGACAGTCGTTCCAGTCGGCGTGAAGCCCTGCGGGCATACCATGCGCCCCTAAGTTATTCAAGGAAAACTCGACAGCGCGTTTTAAATGCCCGTAGACCGTTCCGCCCTCACCCTGCTCGTTCTTGTCGGCATATGGAATAATATCATCAAGAAACGCCATATCACCCGTTTCGGTAATATATTTATAGACAGTCGGGAACAGCCACAGCGCATCATCGGCGCGATAGCTCGGATGCCCTGTCTCTTTTACATAATCGGCGTCATCGGGTGTGTTTTCAAATCCCGCATTGTGATTGTATTTAACAAGGGGTAAGCCCGCACCGTTTGTCACCTGCGCCGACAGCATAAAGCGGATTTGCTCTTTCGCCATTTCGGGGGCTAAGTGAATTATACCTTGAATATCCTGAACAGTATCACGGTAGCCGAAACCGTTGCGTAAGCCGCAGTAGAAGAAAGATGCGGCGCGTGACCAAATAAACGTGATAAAGCATTGATACGCATTCCATACGTTAAGCATATTGTTGAACTTATCGTCGGGTGTTTTCACGCTTAAATTTTCAAGTTTTGCGTGCCAGTATGTTTTAAGCTCCTCAAGTTCCCTGTCGGCAACGCTTATATCTTTGTAACGCTCGACAACCTCTCTTGCCTGCGCTTCGGGCTTTTGCCCCAGCACGTAAATAAAATCCGCACTCTCGCCATCCGCAAGGAGAATATCGCTTTGGAGTGCGCCGCAAGAGTTTCCGCAATAGTTGAGTTCGTCTTTAAGCCCCTCGGTAACTCCCGCAGGCTCTCTGTAATCTTTATATTTACCTAAGAACCGCTCGCGGTCGCCGCAGTAGTTGCTGATGTTTAATCCGGCGAGTCCGAAAAATCTTTCCTTGTTCGGGTCTTTAAAATTCTCGTGATAAACCTGTTTTATGACGTTATTTTCGTAATAGGTGCGGGAAATAAAAATCGAATACTGCAAATTTACCTGGTCCTGTTCATAGTTCGGTTCATTTGTGAACTCGATATAACCGGTAGCCGATAATTTTCGCGTCCTGCCGCTGTTATTAGTCAGCTTTACACGCCAGACCTCATGCTCGGCGTCTTTGGGGACAAAGTAATTAACCTGTGCTTTTATTCCGCTGTATTCGGAGCTGATTTGCGTATATGCCGTTCCGTGTCTGCACTCGGACTTAAACTCGTTTAAATCCTTACAGACGGGAGCCCATGACGCACTCCAAAAATCACCGCTCTCATTGTCTTTAATATAGACATAACGCCCCGGTTGGTCATATGGTACACCGTTAAAGCGGTAACGTGTAAGTCTGCCGTTCGCGCCGGACTTAACAAAGCTGTAGCCTCCCGCATTGCCTGAAATAATCGCACCGTAAAGCGGCGAACCGAGATAATTTGCCCACGGGGCGGGGGTATCGGGTCTCGTAATGACGTATTCTTTTTTTGACTCATCGAAATATCCGTAGTTCATATGCGCCTCCTAAATAAGCTTTAAGTATATTGGCTTCTTTAATTGTAGCATATATGGAATACATTGGGAAGGGCGGTTTTTTGCACAAAGTTTCGCTCGATTATTTGTGCATAATGTATATATTTTAAGAGCGGCACAATAAAAAATAAAAAGTAATATATTGACACTGATATAATTTTAACGTATAATAGAATCATACAAAAATTAACAAAGCACAAAAGGAGGAGTTTTTCAATGAGAGTTTATAATTTCAGCGCGGGTCCCGCCGTTCTGCCGGAGGAGGTTCTGAAGAAAGCCGCTTCGGAGATGTTTGAACACGGCGATTCGGGGCAATCTGTAATGGAAATGTCGCATCGCTCTAAGGAATACGAAGCAATACATAACGAGTGTGAGGCTTTAATGCGCGAAATCCTTGCGATTCCCGACAATTACAAGGTCTTGTTCTTACAGGGCGGCGCAAATATGCAGTTTGACATGATTCCGCTCAATTTACTTAAAACCGGCAAGGCTGATTTTGTCGTCACCGGGCAGTGGGCGGGAAAGGCGCAGTCCGAGGCAAAACGCTACGGAGAGGCGAATATCGTCGCTTCTTCAAAGGACAAAACCTTTTCTTATATCCCTGAGCTTGACAGTTCAAAGTTTGACCCCAATGCGGATTATTTTCACATCTGTTTTAATAACACTATCTTCGGTACAAGATTTCCCGAACTTCCTGAAACGGGTTCTGTTCCGTTGGTGGCTGATATGTCGTCATATATACTTTCCGAGCCTGTTAACGTGTCTGACTTCGGTCTGATTTACGCCTGCGCGCAGAAAAATGTCGCACCCGCAGGGGTGACAATCGTTATTATTCGCGAGGATTTAATCCGCGATTTAAGCGATTCAAAGGTTCCGACCATGCTTCAATACAAGACTTATGCCGACAGCAACTCGCTTTATAACACCCCGCCCACTTACTCAATTTACATGTGTAAATTGGTGCTTGAATGGGTTAAGTCTAAGGGCGGACTCAGTGCAATGAAAGAGCATAATGAAAAGAAGGCGGCGGTTTTATACGATTATCTCGACACCTCGAAGCTGTTCAGAAGCACCGTAGAGAAACGGTTCCGCTCACAGATGAACGTGCCTTTTGTCACAGGGAACGAGGAAATTGATAAAAAGTTCATAAAAGAGGCGAAGGCGGCAGGATTCGTAAATCTCGCAGGACATCGCTCAGTAGGCGGTATGAGGGCGTCGATATACAATGCTATGCCGATAGAGGGCGTAGAAAAATTGGTTGCGTTCATGGCAGAGTTTGAGAAAAATAATTAAAGAAAAACAATTATAAGGAGATACTGAATATGTACAACATATTAACCCTAAATAAAATCGCCGCATGCGGCACTATGTTATTCGATAACAGCAGGTATAACGTCGGAACAGAAGTGACCGACCCAAAGGCTGTAATGGTTCGTTCTGCCTCGATGCACGAGTTCGCGCTTGACGGAAGCCTCCGCGCAATAGCAAGAGCCGGCGCGGGTACAAATAATATCCCGATTGATAAATGCAGTGAAAAGGGAATCGTAGTATTTAACACACCCGGCGCAAACGCAAATGCGGTTAAGGAGCTTGTCATAGCTGGGCTTCTGCTGTCGAGCCGCAAAATCCCCGCCGCTTTAGACTGGTGTAAATCCCTGAAGGGTAAGGGTAGCGATGTACCCGCACTCGTAGAGAAGGGTAAAGGCGACTTCGGCGGTCCCGAAATAACCGGTAAAAAACTCGGTGTAATCGGACTCGGTGCAATAGGCGCACTCGTAGCCAACGCGGCTACCGACCTCGGTATGGAGGTCTACGGGAGCGACCCGTTCTTATCCGTGGATGGTGCGTTATCACTATCAAGGAAGTTAAATTACGTAAAGAACCTGCGTGAAATTTATGAAAACTGCGATTATATTTCTCTTCATGCACCCTCAAACGCCGAAACAAAGAAAATGATAAACGCCGAAACCATAGCACTCATGAAGAAAAATGTCCGTATTTTAAACTTTGCCCGTGCCGATTTAGTTGACGATGATGCTGTGTTATCCGCGCTTGCGAGCGGCGGTATGGCGTGTTATGTTACCGACTTCCCGACTGATGCACTCATAGGCGTCGAAGGCGTAATAGCAATCCCTCATCTCGGCGCGTCCACCCCAGAAAGTGAAGACAACTGTGCTATCATGGCGGCGAAGCAGTTAATTGATTTTCTTGAGAACGGTAACATTAAAAACAGTGTAAACCTACCTGACTTGTCAATGGTTATGACAGGCGATACAAAGGTATGCGTTATTCATAAGAACGTAGACGGCGTAATAACGCAAATCACGAAGATTATAGCCGATGCAAAAGTTAATATTGAGAACATGGAAAGCAAATCGAAAAAGGATTACGCCTATACCGTGCTTGACGTAAAAGGCTATCAGCACGGGTTAGCAAAGAAGATTGAAGAGATTGAAACCGTGGTATCAGCAAGAGCTATAAAAGCGGTGCAATAAAACGACATACTATTTGAACATACGATTTTTCCCCAATAAAAAACGAAGGCGGCTCTTTTTGAGCCGCTCTTGTTTTCGTGTTTTCATTTGCTATATATCCAAACTCGCATAAGCATTCAGGCTCGAATCGGCTGTGTTTCCGGCTAAAAACTCATAATATCCCTGCCCTGCAACCATTGCGCCGTTATCCCCGCAAAGCGATAAAGGCGGAATAAAAACATCCGCGCCTGTTTCAGCTCCTCTTTCCTTCAGCATTTCTCGCAGACCCGAATTTGCCGCCACGCCGCCTGTAAGGGCGATTGTTTTATGCCCTGTCAGCTTTAACGCATTTAAAGCCTTTGTGCAGAGAATGTCGCAGACAGTGTATTGAAAAGACGCCGCCAAGGCGTTTTTGTCGAGCTTTTCACCTCGTTGCTCAATATTGTGAATTATGTTTATAACTGCCGTTTTTAAGCCCGAAAAGCTGAAATCAAAATTGCCCGCCGTTTTTGGATAGGGTAATTTGTACTGCACTGTATCGCTCGAGGCATTTCTCGACTTTGCCGCTTTATCTATATACATTCCGCCGGGGTAGGGAAAACCCAACGCCCGCGCAACCTTATCAAACGCTTCACCCGCCGCGTCGTCAACAGTGCGTCCAATCACAGAAAAGTCAGTGTAGCTCTTAACTTCCATGATTTGGCTATGTCCGCCCGAAACCGCAAGACATAAATACGGGGGGGTAAGCGAGCCGCCGACCTGTATACCGTGCATTTCTTCGGGGTATATTAAATAATTCGCCGCCGCATGAGCTTTTATGTGATGCACGGGTATTAAAGGCTTATCCGCCGCCAACGCCAAACCCTTCGCAAAATTCAGTCCGACCAATAATGCGCCGATTAAACCGGGTGCATAAGTAACAGCAATCGCATCAATATCGTCAAGTCTGCACCCCGACTGCTCCAAAGCCTCTTCGCAAACGCCCGTTATATTTTCAGAATGTCGGCGCGAGGCGATTTCCGGCACTACGCCGCCGTAAAGCTTATGCTCTTCTATCTGCGAAGCTATGCAGTTTGACAGTATTCTGTGACCATCTTCAACAACGGCACAAGCGGTCTCATCACAGGACGTTTCGATTCCTAAAATTTTCATATATTTTCCCTGTTAATATTATTATAAAGTTTTATAAACTCCTCAAGGGTCAAGTCCTCCGCCCTTGCCGAGGTATTTAAATCGCAAGCAGAGAGTGCGGCTTTTATTCTCTCCTTCGGTAGATTTAATTCTTCCGAAACGGGATTTGCGAGTTGTTTACGCCTCTGCGAAAACGCCGCACGAACAATCCGAAAGAACAACCTCTCGTCAGAAACATCTCCGCGATACCGCTCACCGCCGTGAACTTTAAGCCTGATAACCGCGCTGTCAACGCTCGGAGCGGGAATAAAACTACCTCTCGATACATTAAAAAGCTTTTTAGGCTCGCTGTAATACCGCACCGCAACGCTGACCGCGCCGCAGTCCCGCGACCCTACAGGGGAGCAAAGACGCAAAGCCGCCTCCTTTTGAACCATGACGGTTATTGTCTTTAGAGGCAATCGTTCCTCAAGAAGCCGCATTATAACAGGCGAGGTGATATAATATGGCAGATTCGCGCAACATATTATTTCCTCTTCGCCCTCGAATTTCTGTGCAAAAAGCTCTGCCAAATCTATTTTCATAACATCGCCCCAAACGATTTCGACATTGGAGCAATCGGCAAGCGTCTCAGCAAGAATCGGCTCTAAAGCCCTGTCGATTTCGACACAGACTACTTTTTTACAGGTTCTTGAAAGTTCTTTGGTAAGCACGCCGATTCCCGCGCCTATCTCAAACACACATGGGGCATAGTCAATGACATCCCTGCCTTCAGACGCGATTTTTAAGCAGACGGAGGGATTAATCAAGAAGTTCTGACCCAGCGACTTCGAGAAGGCGAAGCCGTGACGGGCGAGCAGTTCTTTTATTGTTTTTATTGAAGTAAGGTTCATATAATGATTATATAAAAACGGGAGGAATTTGTCAAATGCAAAAGCAGATTTTATTATATAGGGAATAAATCCGTCAGATAACTCGCCGCAAGTCGTATTGAACCCGTGACCAAAACCATCCCCCCGCCGCACAGCTCCGTTGCAATCTCCACGGCACGGCGAGGTTCACTGACCGTAAAAACTCTGCCGCCCTCAAAACCGAAAAGCGACGAGGCACGGTATAGGTCTGAACAGCTTATGGCGTTCGGTGCAAAGCCGTCGGTCAAAACGAGATAGTGTGCAAAGGTTGAGAGTTCCTGTAACGCGCCGAGATAATCCTTACCGCCGAGAATACCGAAAACAACAGCCTTTCTCACATGCCACGGTGCGAAAACCTCTTTAGCGGCGACTATTCCTTGACGATTATGCGCTCCGTCAAGTATAACGAGCGGGTTTTTTCTTATAATCTGCATACGTGCGGGGAGTGCGGCGGTTTTAAGCCCGTTTTTTATATTCCGCTCAGACACGTTAAACAGGCGCAGAGCTTCTATCGCAACTATGGCATTTAAAACTTGATGCCGTCCGCCCATAATCGTCGCATAGCTGTCGCCTTTATAACTAAACGTATTACCGTAAATCGATACTTTCTCGTCTGTTACGGCGTCTAAATCGGGAATAATGAGCTGTGTGCCGATTATTTCAGTGCGTTTTTTTATCTCGACATAAGCCGCCCGCTCCTGAACAGGGTACATTACGCAGGGTGCGTCCTTTATTATCCCCGCCTTATGCGCGGCTATGTCCGAAAGTTCCGAGCCGAGAATGTCGGAGTGGTCATAACCGATTGCCGTAATCACGCTGAGCTTAGGTTCTACTACGTTAGTACAATCTAAAAGTCCGCCGATTCCTGTTTCAAGTACAACAACATCGGTGTTTTTCTTTTTAAAATAAAGAAAAGCCGCCGCCGTAAGTATTTCAAACTGTGAGTAATCGTTATTATTTTCAATCTGCAAAGCGGCTGTTATTGTCGTCTTTAGCACCTCGTTAAAATCTTTATTTGAAATAAAACGGTTTTGAAACTGGATACGTTCGCGAATATTTAAAACATACGGCGAGGTGAACTTTCCTGTTTTATAACCCTCGTTTACTAAAGCGCGGCTGATGTACTCTGAAACGCTCCCTTTTCCGTTCGTCCCCGCTATATGAATAAAGTTTAAGTCGTTTTGAGGTTCGCCGAGAATACGACAAAGAGCGGTAAACCGGCTTAAATTCTCAACCGGTTTACCGCCTACAGAAAACGAAGCAAGTGTAAAATCCTTCATTAAATCGTTGTTGCGGATTCGTCAGCGTCGGACTCAGATGCGGGTTCGGCATTCGGTAACGCCGCACCACCTTCAACAGGTAACTCCCCCGTGCTTTCATCGGGCTTAACATCATCGTCCGAATAAACGACCTCAAGCTGTTCACGGGGAGCATCGTCTTGTGCCGCGGGCTGTTCATCGTCCGCTATCGGCTCCAAAAGCTCTTTGATTGAAAGGCTTATCCTGCCCTTTTCCTCATCTATATCGGTAATTTTAGCGTCTACCTTTTGTCCGACAGAAAGCACCTGTGCGACATTTGTGACCCGCTCTCTGGCGATTTGAGAAATATGAATCAGCCCGTCAACGCCCTGCATAATCTGTGCGAAGGCTCCGAATGGAGTAATACTCACTATTTCTACATTAACAATGTCGCCGATGTTGTAATCCTTGGCGAAGTTCACCCACGGATTAGCATCGGGGTCCTTTGCCCCCAAGGAAACCCTTCTTCTTTCGAGGTCAAAGCTCTTTACATAAACATCAAGTTTATCGCCTATTGATACTATTTCTTTCGGATGTCTGACACGACTCCAGGTAAGCTCGGAGAGATGAACCATACCATCTACACCGCCGAGGTCTACGAAGACGCCATAGCTCTCGATAGACTTGACTTCTCCCCTGTACTTTTTGCCTTCTTCTATTTCACCCCAGAACTTATCCCGCTTGGCGTCATTTTCTTCTTTTAAAGCGGCGCGGATGGAGCCTACCATACGCCCCCTGCTTTCGTTGACCTCTATGATTTTAAATTTAACTTCTTTTTTAGCCAAATCTTCAAGCTTGCCGCTTTTGGGAATTCCGCTCTGTGAGGCGGGAACGAACACCTTCGCACCCTCACAAACCACGATTACACCGCCCTTAACCACAGCCGCAACATTACCCGTCAAGGTCGAGTTGTTTGCCTCTGCTTCGGCGATTTTTTGAAGCCCGAGTGCAGAATCAACCTTTCTCTTTGAAAGATAGACTACACCCTCCGCATCATTAATCGAAATTACGACACACTCAATTTCGTCGCCGGGGCTTACAATGTCCGCAGGGAACTTTGACGAATCGTTTGACAACTCATCCGCGGGTATGTAGCCCGAATGTTTTGTGCCGATGTCTACCACAACCTCGGTTCTGTTCACAGACACAACCAAGGCTTTGACCCTGTTCCCTATATATACTCTTTTGAAAGTTTTATCAACCTCCGCCATAAAATCGATGTCGCCGCCTGTATTATCGGCGTCGTCTGTGTCTTTACCGACATACTTTAATTCCTCGCTCATAATACTATGAACCTCCTCTATTTTTTTCGCAGGCGTCGAAGCCCCCGCGATAATCCCTATTTTTACGCGCTCTTTTTTTGCTTCGCTCATTTTTGACAGAAACGCTTTTATTTTATCAATTCCGAGCGTTTGCGAATTTTCCGAAAAAATTGTTTCGATACGTCCTTCGCATATATCTGCGAGCTTTTTTGAATTACTGCTTTCAGGAGAACCGAGAACTATCATCAGGTCACATTCGCCGCAAAGTTTTTCCGCTTCTTCTTGCCGTGAAGTAGTTGTATTACATATTGTATCAAAAATTTGCAGGTTTGTACAGTGGTTTTTAAGAATTTGTTTATATTCTTGCCACATTGCCATATCGAAGGTGGTTTGAGCCACAAGTATTAGTGCATTATGACGATAAAAAGTTTCACTTTTTACAATTCTTCCTAAATCTTCCCTTGAATTACCGATAAATCGAGCGGCATCTTTATGAATGTGTCCGATAATTCCTTTGACTTCAGGATGGTTATTGTCACCCGCGATAATTACGTCGTAACCCTCTTTAGATTTCTCAGTGACAATTTTATGGATTCTCGTTACATTAGGGCAAGTCATATCCTCGCAGGACAGCCCTAAGGCGGAAATTTCAGCGTATTGTGACCTGCCTGTCCCGTGGCTTCTGATAATCAGCGTCTTATCGCGGGGGCAGTCGGAGATTTTGTCGACCTTTCCGACACCGAGGGCGTAAAGCTCTTCGAGAACATCGTTGTTATGAATAAGCTCACCATAAACCACCGCATTCCCCGCAAGCTTACGGGCACATTCGACTGCACGCTTTACACCGTAGCACATCCCGGCGGTTTTGGCTGTAATGATTTCGACTTTCATGTATTTTCCCCTGAAAAGACGGTTTTATGTTTGTTTTTATTCTACCAAATCATAAATCTGTTGCTGTAACTCTTTAATCACCCCTATAACTCGTTCGGAAACCCGTCTTATCTCTTTTCTGTCCTGAGCCTCAATTATAAGCTCGCTCGCCGGAATCATGTCGCCTACCGCAAAATCAATACGCTTTTTCTCGCCGTTTAAACCGTACATAAGACAAACGGGTAAAATAGAAGCACCCGCCATCGAAGCAACCATCGCAACCCCGCTTTTCCCTCTGCCGATTGTCCCGTCCTTAGAGCGTGTTCCTTCGGGAAATATGACAAGTATTCTGCCCTTTTTAATCGCGTCAATGGATTGTTTGATAGCCTTTTCACTATCTGCGCCGCGTACAACGGGGAATGCTCCGCAACGCCTGATAAGCCATGCAAATAATGGTTTTTCAAAAAGTTCCGCTTTCGCCATAAACGAAAACTTACCCACAATGTACGAAGCGACCACGGGCGGGTCCCAGTAGTTTTGATGATTACAGGCTATTATGAAACCACCTTTTTTTGAGATTTTCTTTGACGGAATTTTTTCTTTATTATGGAAATAAACCTTAAATTTAAGGCTTGTGTAAATTTGTAAAAGTCTGCGAAAAATTAAATACATATATGACCTCCGACGTGGTTTCAGTACTACGCCCTACCCTTTAGATTTTATTATTTGCATGACCCTTTCAACAGATTCATTAAATGTAAAGCCCGTTGTATTAAGCAAAATCGCATCGTCAGCTTGTTTTAAAGGGGCGTTCGCACGGGAAGAATCATTCCTGTCGCGTTTTTCAAGGTCTTTTAAAACGTCATCGAAATTCACACTCTGCCCTTTACCGACTAACTCGTCATAACGACGTCTTGCGCGTTCCTCTGCGTCCGCGCTGAGGAAGATTTTCACATCGGCTTTCGGTAATATAACCGTGCCTATATCCCTGCCGTCCATGATTACGCTGTTGTTTGCGGCAAAATCCCGTTGTAAATCGAGAAGAAAAGCCCTCACCGCGCCATAAGACGAAACCTTTGAAGCAAGCATTGATGCTTCGGGTGTGCGGATTCGGTCTGTTATATCCTTGTCATTAATTATTATATACTGAACACCGTCGGCAAGTCTTATTTTAATATTAATATTTTTAAGATAATCGGCGACAGCCTCTTCATCATAAGCGTCAACGCCGCTCTCCTTACAATAAACGCCCACGGCGCGGTAAAGCGCACCGGTGTCCATGTAAACGATTCCGAGCCGCTTGGCACATTCTTTAGCTATGGTGCTTTTACCCGCCCCCACGGGTCCGTCGATGGCGATTTGTAGTGACATGAGGTTATATCCTTTCTTGCTCTTAATTTGTTGTAGTACTCATATGTCCGTTGCCGCCGCATACGCTGTTGAAAACGCAATTTGCAGGTTAAAGCCGCCTGTGAACGCCGCAACGTCTATTATTTCCCCCGCAAAATGCAAGCCTTTAATCAATTTTGATTCCATAGTTTTAGGGTTTATTTCCCGCGTGTCGATTCCGCCGTCTGTTATTACCGCCTCGTCAATAGGTCTGAACGAATCAAAAGTTAAGGTGAACCCTTTCACAGCCTCAAGAAGCCGCCGCCTTTCGGCAACGCTTATCTCATTTACGCGCCTGTCCGGTTGTATATTTGCGCGAGATATTACATAGGGTATAATTGATTTTGGCAGAAGCGCATCTAATGCGTTTTGAAGCTGTTTATTCTTATTTTCCGAAAAATCTCTCAAAATCCGTGTATCGAGCTTCTTTTGGTCGAGTGCGGGTTTTAGGTCAATTTCCATTTTATATGGTGCGTTAAATGTGTCGTCTATATAAAACGAAGCCGAAAGAGCCAACGGACCGCTGATTCCGAAATGAGTGAAGACTAATTCGCCCTGCTCCGCATACAAGAGCTTCCCCGTATCGGGTGCAAAAAGGGAAAGTTTTACGTTTTTTAAGGAGAGACCCGACATTTCCGATACATTCTCACAAGTGACAAGCGGTACGAGAGAGGGTTTTGGTTTAACTATTGTATGACCGAGGGCGGCGGCGAGCTTATAGCCGTCACCTGTCGAACCCGTTTTAGGGTAAGTTCTTCCCCCCGTTGCAAGGATAACCTTAGCGGCACGGTATAAATCGGTTCGGCATTTTACCCCGGCAATAACGCCATTTTCGGCTATTAAAGACACCGCACGCTCATTAATAATATTTACTCCGAGTATATTATTGCGCAAAATTAACGCATCGACTACTTCAGCGGCTTTATCAGATACCGGAAAAACCCTGTTTCCGCGTTCGGTTTTGAGCCTGACGCCGAGTTCTTCAAAAAAAGCCATTGTATCTGCGCTGTTAAACCGATTGAACGCGCTTTGAAGAAAGTGCGGATTAGTCTTGACATTTTTTAAAAGCGTTTGAACATCTGTGTTGTTCGTGAGATTACACCGACCCTTGCCTGTAATTCCGAGCTTCACCGCGAGGCGTTCATTCCGCTCAATAAGAAGCACGCGCTTATTCTGTCCGGCGGCAAAAATCGCCGCCGTCATACCCGCCGCACCGCCGCCGATAATAATTACATCGGGATTATTTTTAGAACTCATATAATATATAATACACTATTTAAAAGAAAAAAGCAAGAAAAGAAAATAATACTTGAAATTTAATTTATTTTATGATAAAATTACATTATGTTTACTAAATTTTTACATGCCGCCCCGCCTAAGCTAAGGCACGAACAAAAATTCACTATTACCTGCGGCGTCTATGAAGTTCTCAGACGGCGAGTCGGCGCTGTTATGAAATGTGACGAATATGCGACCGAGAGCGGCGATTACCGAGTCACCTCTCTCTATTTCGATGACCTTTACGGTTCGGCGTATAAAGATAAGGTTCGGGGATACTCAAAAAGAAAGAAATTCAGAATTCGTGTATACAACCTCTCGCCCGACCGTATCACTCTTGAGGGAAAGTATAAGGAAGGCGCGTATATCAATAAAAAAAGCGCGTTTTTAAGTATGGATGAATACCTTATGCTTTTAAAGGGGGACTATAGCTTTTGCTTGAACAGAGCCGAAGAACTCTTTCATGACTTTTATTTATCCGCTAAAACCTATGGCTTACGCCCTACTGCAATAACCGATTATTATAGAGAGGCGTTTACAGCCGATGCGGGAAACGTCAGAATCACATTTGATAAGGCTATTTCAGCGGGACTCGGCTCTTATGACATGTTTAAAGCGAGGTACACGTCCGTTCATGAACGAAGAACCGACCCCGATAATGTGGTTCTCGAAATAAAGTACGACCGTTTTCTCCCCTCGTACATACAGATGCTGTTTACGAGCTTCCCTCTTATGGAGGGTACAGTTTCAAAATACGTACTATGCGCCAATAAAACTCTGGAGGTAAATAAAATATGTTATTAGCAAGTGACCGCACAAGTATTCGCGCTTTAATTGAGGAAAGTATCGAACTTTCGAGAACTCATGAGGGTCTGTCACTCGAACGGATTATCACCGCATTAGGCTCGGCTCTTGTCTGCGGATTAGTGATTTACTTAGTTTATCGCTTTTTTTATCGGGGGGTGGTTTTCAGCGAAAACTATAATCTTCTGTTAGTTCTCGTCACCGTCACTACAGCGTTTATCATAAATACGATAAGCGCGAACATTGTTCTTTCGCTCGGTATGGTGGGTGCGTTGTCAATAGTACGGTTTCGTTCGGCAGTCAAAGACCCTTTAGATATAGGCTTTTTGTTCTGGGGTATAGCGGCAGGGGTAACAACGGGTGCGGGGTTGTATTATCCCGCAGTGGTAGGTACGGCGTTTATTGCGATAACTTACATACTCTTAGTCATTTTTAAAATACAAAAGAAAAGCTACCTGCTCATAGTAAGATACGGCGAAAGCTCCGAGGTCGGAATAAACACCCTGCTTCGCACCACTCGATATAAACTTAAAAATAAAACAACATCCGGAGGAAATGTCGAACTCACGATTGAAATTAAGATAAAGCGTAACCAAACGGACGCTATAGGCAAGTTTAACGCGGTTGAGGGGGTCGAAGCCGTAACTCTGTTAGAGTATAACGGGGATTTCATGAGCTGAAAAAATTGAAAAAATATAGTAAATACAAACCCGCCGCCTACATAGAAGCCGGCATAACCCCCGAAGAACTCATAGAAATGCTCCCGAAATATGAAGCCTTAGGGATTTTGACCGATGAAGCATGGGCGGCGTTACAGGGGAAGATATATGCTTATGCTGATGAGAGGTAAGATGAAAAAGAAATTATTACTATATTTTATTATCTTATGCTTATTCTCTGCTTGCGAGGTTGAAAAAAACCTCGCAAGCGATATCCTCGATGCGCCTGTTGATGGAACAATTAACGAAGCAGTAGATTCGACGGCTCAAAACCCTATAACAACACCGTCTCCAATCACAACTGCTTCACCTGAAACTTCACTTCCTCCACCCGAAACATCGGAAATTACAGAAACGGACTATATAAGAATAAATGATAATAACATAGATTTCTTAAACAATATAGGAGACCCGGGCGAGCAATATATTTCTATTGCCGGAAGACTTTATGACTTATACTTTTCAAATGAATTTTTTACAGCTTCTTTTTATAATATTGATATTATACCCGGTTTTCAAGAACTTGTCGAAGAAGAAACCTTTGTAGCATGGAAAGCAAGCTACTACAATGCGGCAAATAATAGAGAACCCGCTTTACGACTTGTTGAAAATTTCGGATATGTTGTTGATGAAAATTTCCCTTTTACAGGGGAGTGTTTAGATGATAGTGCGAACATACATACCTTTATATGTGATTTTAACATCACAGAAGAACAAATAAGGTCTATCATCGCAAATGAGGACAGTTATGAACATGATGCCGACCCTCTTTTTAATATTTTTTCTATTACTTTCGGTGATTATACCGAAGAGCAAATAAATGCACTTTGTAGTCGCGATATAGGAAATATTACTTTGTCTTTTACTCGTGATTATACTGTAATAAAAAACGACAAATGTTATTCATTATCTTGGTTTTTTTATGCACCCGCAAACGCATATAAAGAAAATAATATGACAAAGGAAGATTTGATTAATGTTTTAAGAGAATATGAAATATTTTCCGAGTATGGAAGTCCATTACGGCTTATCCACCCATTCACCATAGATTTTTTACAGCAAAAAATCTATAACGCTTTAGATGGCGACATTGATGTATTTGAATTGTGTGGGTATGACAGGGATTTTTCGATGCCGCTTGCCTATGAAAGTTTATTTACGGGGATTTCTGAGCAAAGATATTATGCTTTTCATGCAAACGAAATAGAAACAAGTAATGTAAACAATGAATTAATAAAGTATATAATAACTGCTCTTTGTATAGAAAAAGACGATTCCTTTTTCTCCCCCCACTGGGTCTACTACAACAAACCCGCCGCTTACTTAGAAGCCGGAATAACCCCCGAAGAACTCATAGAAATGCTCCCGAAATATGAAGCTTTAGGGATTTTGACTGACGAAGCATGGGAGGCGTTGCAGGGGAAGATATACGCTTATGCTGATGAGGGATAGAACATAATTTTTGGCATGAAAAAAGGGTATCGCTTAAATGTTGATACCCTTTTTAAATTTTTATTATTTTTCTATTCCGCTATGCTGACAGCCTCCGGAAATATATTCCTGCTTTCTTCTTTATTAAGGAAGGTCGTGCTGACATACCCTTGAATAATCGCGCCATCGTCAACCGTAATGGTAGACGCACTGATGTCTCCGAAAATTACCGCATCGCTTTTAAGCTCCGCTTTTCCGCCGATTTCAAGATTACCCTTGACTTTTCCGTTGACCTTAGCGTATGTAGATACGAGGTCGCCTATTAACAGAGTGTCGCGTCCCATTAAGATACTACCCTTCATGCGGATGTTACCTTGAATCTGAGAAGTCAGCATTTGAGCATTATTACAAGTGAGGTTTCCGATAACCTTACCATTTAGGTCGATGTTCTTCGTGGTTTCAACATCGCCTCTAATATTCCCCTCAATACTCATATTGGCAAACGAACGGACGTTTCCCTCTACCACGGTATTTTTAGAAATAATAGTAAGCTCCTCGGCTATATCTGACGCTTCGCCCATAGCTTCCGCCATCGCAGTGCTGAAACCGTTTTGCGAGAAGGGTGTACCTATCGGAGACGGCTCGCTCTTCGGTGCGGCGGTAAAGGGCGTCTGTCCAAACGGAGAAGCCACGGGAGAAGGCTCGCTCTGTGTAAACGCAGGGAATGAGGGCTGTATAAACGATGAGCCGAACGGTGAACTGACAGGCGAAGGCTCGTTTTGTGCGGAAGAAAAGAACTGCTCCGACGCATCAGACGCCTGACGTAATTCCCGAATGTTTAAGTCGAGTCCCGCATGAGAAGCCTTCGGCGCGAATGTCGGGCTTTGTGTAAAAGTGCTGTCGGTCGGCACGCTCGTCATTTCAGACGGTTCGTGAACAGTCGTTGGCAATTCCACCGTATCTGCGGCTACCTCCGATATGGGAGACTCCTGCCTTTCGACCGCCTCTGCTTCGAGTGCGCGGCGCAAATCCTCTACCTGCGTGGTTTTGGACTTTTCGGTTCTATCGCTCTGTTCCTTTGCTGTTCCTGAGAGTTCCTTCAGTGCCTGCGTAAAGTTTTCTTTAATTCCCATTTTTTGTATTTTCCTTTCGTTAATCGCTTTTGGCTTTAGCCGAGGTTGTATTAAAACTGAATAGGATTCGTTTCCCGCGTTATCGTGCTGAAAGTATAACCTGCGGGGTCATCGAGCAGTGCTTTTATTATATCTTCTATAACCGTAACCGTGTTGTACCCGCCCGGTCGGTCGTGGAACAGTATTACGGCGCGAGGTACGTTTGCGACTTCGCTCAGTACCGTATTATACATCTGCGTCCAGTTAGCATCCATAGCATCGCGGCTGTCTACGTTCCAGTCGTAATAAACAAATCCGCGCCTTGTCATTTCGGCGATTATATCATCTCTGACCGCTCCGTTATAGTCGTTTTTACTACCTCCGGGAAAACGAAATAAATACGGCTTATATCCTGTCTGCTCATACACCAAATTAAACGCCTGATTAAAATCCTCAAGATACGCTTCTACACTCGCATAAATATCGGTGTATACATGCGACATACAATGTACTCCGATTTCATGACCCGCGTCAAGCATCGTGTTGAGAAAATTTTTGCTGTTTTCGGTATCATCCGGCATTACGAAAAATGTCGCCGGAACACTGTGTTTGTTTAAATATCTGAGAATATCTGTTGTATACACCGAAGGTCCGTCGTCAAACGTAAGGTATATATAACCCGTATCGTCAATGTATGAGGGCGGCGGCGTATAATCCGAATAGAGGTGCGGGTATAGCTCGGCATAGGGACTCTCCGGCTTTTTTATTATTTCCTCAGATTCAATATCATTCGGAACGGGTATAGGGGGTGCGGAAAACTCGTCCGCCGCCTGCGTATCGCTCGGTCCGCTTATGCCCGTTATATCATCAAAAGCCGCAGGATTTGTTTCATACATAGTATTTACTAAATCCCTCGGGTCAATACCGAGTGCGTCCAGTATTTTCAAAATTTCGTTTATTTCGCCGCCGCTGTGATTATACAAAGCCTGTAACGTATTTTTATCAAACTGCAACCGTTCTATTTCTTCTGATTTATCATGGTTTGAAAACGCTAACATAACGACCGCGGACGAAAGCCCCGCGATAATTAATATAACGACAGTGACAATCAGGTGCTTAAAAAACCTTACACTTCCGAGATACAATGCGATGCCCTCCGGTCTTAAAAATTGATACACATAATAATAATACTATAGTATAACCGTATTGTCAAGGAAAATCGCATATTATAGCAAATTTCTACAAAAAAGAACGCGCTAATTTGTCACATCTTTCATTTTCCTCGTGTCCTGCATGTCCTTTTACCCATATAAACCTTACATCGTGCTTTTCACAAAGGGATAGCAGTTTGTCCCACAGGTCCGCGTTAAGCGCGGGTTTTTTATCGCTTTTGAGCCAGTTATTTTTTCGCCAACTGACAGCCCAGCCTTTTTCAATCCCGTCTGCAACGTAACGCGAATCGGTCTGTAACACTACGGAGCAGGGAAATTTTAACGCTGATAAAGCCTCAATAACGGCGGTAAGCTCCATACGGTTGTTAGTTGTATCGGGGGCGAAGCCTTTGAGTTCCTTTTCGCGTCCCCGAAAACGCAGGATTGCACCCCACCCGCCCGGTCCGGGATTACCGGAGCAGGCACCATCGGTGAAGATAAAAACCTTTTCATCTGTCATAATTTAGTATGTCCTTTCTTCACAAAAGATAAATAACAGGTTTCGTTTTCCCCGATTTTGCAGATTAATTTTCAAACTTTTCTTATTCCTTTAATTTTTAATTTAGAAGCGACGATTTGCGCTAATTTCGGAAATATAATAATTGAGGGTATCGCAGCCGCACACAGGAAAAATGTAAGCGTGTGCATCAGCGGCGTGAAAACTGTAAAAGAAAGCAGTCCGCCGAGAAAGTCAACTCCCGTTGAAAACAAAATCCCCGAAGCGGCTATAACAGCAAGCCTTTTTTTATCCACAGGGCGGCAAATACGGCATAGCACGGCAAACGAATTAATGCCGAGGACTAAGGTGGCTATCGTTCGTACCTGCTCATGCGACAGTGCGTAAGTCTCGCCGAAGACCGTAAGAAGCAGAATACCGAAAACCGAACAAAACCCGAACGGGACTGCCTTAACAAGCACATTCGGAATAAACGAGCCGCTTATCGGTGCATCGTTTTTTTCGAGTGCGAGAATAAAACTCGGAATACCGATAAAAACACTGTTAATCAATGTAAGCTGAATCGGCAAAAACGGATAGGGCGGTATAATAAATAAGAAAATAATCACTAAAATAAGGGAATAGACCGTCTTAGTCAGAAACAATGCCGCGCTTCGTTCAAGGTTGTTTATGGCTCTTCGTCCTTCGGCGACAGCTTTCGGGAGTGCGGCAAAATTATTATCAAGGAGAACTAAGCTTGAAACATTACGCGCCGCCTCGCTTCCCGATTGCATGGCGACGGAGCAGTCGGCTTCTTTTAGAGATAAAACATCGTTTACGCCGTCCCCGACCATACCGACCACATGGTTTTTTTTGAGAGCTTTTATAAGTGCGAGCTTCTGTTGCGGCGTTGCTCGTCCGAATATTATATATTTTTCCGCAATTTTTTCAAGCTCTGTTTCATTTTTTTCATCAATACCGCTCATGTCTATGAACATTTCGGCGTTTTTAACGCCCGCACTGACAGCCGTGCTTTTAATTGTCAGCGGATTATCGCCTGAGATTATTTTTATTTCTACGCCCTGTTTGTCAAAAAATTCTAAGGTCTGCCGCGCCTCGGGGCGAATCCTATTGCCAACGACAAGCAGAGCCGCCGCACTGAGAGAAGCCGGAAGCCTATTGTCCTCAATACAAACAGGTGATTTTGCAAGCACAAGAAGCCGCTTACCCTTAAAAGCGGGGTTTTTTAATTGAACCGCCAACCTCTCAGGTATTTTATCAAGAACAAATTCCGCCGCACCGAGTATAAAACTCCCTTTTTCTTTAAAGCTTGCACCGCTCCATTTCCTCGCACTCGAAAAAGAGACGGCTTTTAGCGTTTCCCATTCGGGTACGGCATTATATATCTTCCTTATGGCTGTTGCTGTCGGGTTTTTGTCAGGGACAGAGTGCATCAAGGCGCAAAGTGCGTCTTCTGCCTCTTTAAAATCGCCGCCGAGCGGAATTAATGCCTCAATGCTCATTTCCCCCGTTGTAAGAGTTCCTGTTTTATCAAGACAAAGAACATCGACTCTCGCTAAGGTTTCGGTACAATACATATCTCGGACAAGGGCTTTATGGCGCGAAAGTCTTATAACGCTTACCGCCATGACTGCACTCGTCAGCAGGATAAGACCTTGCGGAATCATGCCTATAACTGCCGCGACTGTACTGTTCACGGCGTCGGGAAAGTCCTCGTCCGTAAAAAACACCGACTTCGCAAGAAGGGTCAAACCCACCGGAATAATTAATACTGCAAGCCATTTAACGATTTTATCAATTGAACGGAACATTTCCGAAACAGGCTTTTTAAGGTATTTCGCGCCTTTCATAATTGAAAAAGCAAAACTATCTTCGCCTACCTTGCGAACTGCCGCCTCGGCTTCCCCGCAGATTATAAAGCCGCCCGCCAAAAGAAAGTCGCCCGCTTTTTTGACTACAGGTTCACTTTCACCTGTGACGAGACTTTCGTCTGCCTCAACCTCGCCGTTTATCACTTCACAATCGGCGGGTATCTGCTCACCCTCGCCGAGAAAAATAACATCATCAAGAACAATCTGCGAAGTGGGGAGCGATATTGTTTCGCTGTCGCGCTTTACCCGAACCTTGTCACGCACCATTAATGAAAATCGGTCTGTGACACGCTTTGCCCGCAACTCTTGAAACACGCCTATACAAACATTTGAAACGACGACGCCTAAAAAAAGCATATTCTTGTATTCGCCTGTTAAAAATACACAAAATGCGAGAAAAATATTTAAAATATTAAAAAACGTCAGCGTATTCGAGCGGAATATTTCACCAACAGATTTCGTGGATATATTAAAATCCCCGTTAATTTTTCCCTCTTTTTCGCGTAAACTCGCCTCTGCGGAGGTTAAACCTTTATTGTTCATACTAACAATTATATCACTGTTTTATAAAAAAAGCAAATTTTATTGAAAAAACTTAAACCTTAAGAAAAAAAACCACTCGACAAATTGTAAAAAATGTGATATACTGTTTTTAACATATACCAACGCGGGCGTTATCGTCGTTGATTTCCCCGCCGAGGTGCCAAAACATCGGAAAGGGCGGATAAAATTTTGACGAACGAAAAGTCGTGCGGCGCGATAGTTTACAGAAAATTTCACGGAAACACCGAAATTCTGCTAATCAGACACGTAAAGTCAGGGTACTGGTCGTTCCCAAAGGGGCATATCGAGGACGGAGAAACCGAGCTTGAAACCGCGGTACGCGAAATAAAAGAGGAAACAGGACTTGACGTTTTCGTAGATACAGGCTTTCGCGAAATAGTGACATTCTCGCCGAGACGCGATGCACAAAAAACTGTCGTTTATTTTGTCGCGAAGGCGAAGAGCCACGAGATTTCCCCGCAGGCGAGCGAAATATCCGAGACCAAGTGGGTAGAAATAAATAAAGCGACAGAACATCTGACATACGATAACGACCGTATTATAGTGAATAGAGCGAAGGCGTTTATCGCGCTGATGAAGTAGCTTGTAGTAGAAACTAACGTGATTTTTGCTTACGGGCGGTTGCCCCGCGCAAAGCTGCCCCGTGAACCATGTCAGGCGGGGAACCGAGCAGCATTAAACGGTAAGCGGCTTGTGTTGCGGTTTAGTAGCCGTTCGTAAGGAAAAATTGCGGATAGTGGATAGTGGATAGCGGATAGTTGTAGGGGCGGGCAATGCCCGCCCGCAACCGCCAAAATCCCACGCAACCTTTTGCATGTCTTAGCCGTGTTACTTACAAGAGGGTTTTGATATGAAAAAAATAATTTTGTTCTTTTTAATTTCTGCCGGTCTGTTTGTTTTCGCTTCCTGCGCCAAAGACGGATTAAATCCGGCTTCTCTGCCGATAACCGAGCCACATATTGCGACTTCCGTTGCCCCAAAAATCAGAATAGTTTCAAATTCAAAAGTATATATTCCGCTTGAATTTGAACAACCGCCGATATTGAGTGAAATCTACGGCGATTTGCCCGTCATCGCGCTTTATCCCTACAATCTTGATGCCTTTAGTGCGGAAAACGGCTGGAATTTAAGCTACTGGGATTATTGGAATAATTTCGAGGTTTTTCCTGACGAATTTACGGAAATTTCGGAGTATATACTGTATGGCGAAAATTTTGAAGTTATTTATTCCGGGGAAAATTTCACGCCGCCGACCTCGTCTGAAGTAGGGGAATACCTCTTGTCCATAAATCGACAGTTTTATATAAAACTTGTAATTGTAGAGCCGCGTGTGCCTTACTGCGGCAACTTAGACGACTATCACGGCGGGAGTTACGGATTGCTCCTGCGCGAAGGATATGACGAGCTTTTGGAATTAGAAAAACGTGTGCCTTTCGCTTGCACTACCGATGAGTGGACTTCATGCCCTTGCTTTTTGCAGACAGAAACAGATGTGCAGAATCTTTATTCGTGGTTGCGCTTAAATGAATTGCGCCTGCCTTTTTCCGACACGGCTGCATTTCGTGAAATTTCTGTCCGTGCCCGATATGGGGACATTTATGTGCGATACGAATTAGATGATATGGTTTTTACTTTTAATATTCACCCCCATGGCAGTTGGACCGTAGATACTGTTGAGGGTTGGCGCAGTAACGGATTTGTCGAAACCTATACAGAACGTGTAACGACTGTGGACGATGTAAATATATACAGGGTAACTTACCCCGATTACGGAAAACCCTCCGTAAGCTACAGTTTAAGCGTAAACGGCGCGCCTGTTGGATTGAATATTTCCATACCTTGCAAAATTCCCGACACTTGTGACCGCGGTGCGGATTACGGCGGCGGGCATGTATGCGACGGCGAATGGGTAGACAGGCAAGAAGCATTTGAAGGGCTGATGCAATTCAGATTTGAAACATTGCAGTAATTGAAAGGGTGATATTTATTTACTTAGCTTTATACAGAAAATACCGTCCCGAAGCTTTTAAGGATGTTTTCTCTCAGGAACATATCACAAGAACCCTGCAAAACCAAATCAAAAACAACCAGACCGTCCACGCCTACTTGTTCACAGGTTCACGCGGTACGGGTAAGACTACCTGCGCCCGAATATTAGCAAAGGCTCTGAACTGCCTTTCTCCCGAGGACGGAAACCCCTGCTTGAAATGTGATGCCTGTAAGCTTATCGAAGAGGGAGTACAGGATATAAGCGAAATTGATGCGGCATCAAATAACGGGGTTGACGATGTTCGGCTGTTGAGAGAAGAAACAAGGTATGCACCGTTGGCTCTAAAATACAGGGTTTATATAATAGACGAGGTTCATATGCTTAGCGCGGGTGCATTTAACGCATTACTCAAAACCCTTGAGGAGCCGCCCGCCCATGTTGTTTTTATTTTAGCGACGACTGAAAACCATAAGGTTCCGGCGACGATTTTATCGCGTTGTCAGCGGTTTGAGTTTAAGCGCGTAAAGCTTACAGATTGCACACTTGCTCTTAAAAACGCCGCAAAAACTGAGAATACCGCCATAACCGACGATGCGGCTGAGTTAATCGCGAGGCTGTCAGACGGTGGTATGAGAGACGCCCTTTCATTACTCGAAACATGTATTTCGCATGTGTCTGAGAATAATGACGAAATAACAGGAAAGATTGTCCGTGAAGCGGCAGGGGTCGCGGGGAGTGAGCATGTCTTCGGAATCTCTGAGGCTGTACAGAGCAAAAACACAGCCGCCGCACTAAAAATTATTAACGTACTACACGAGCAATCGAAAGAAATGAGCAGATTACTCGGCGAGCTTATACAGCACTACAGAAACCTGATGCTCTTAAAGCTTATGCCCGACGAAACCGACCTTGTTTCGTGGTTACCGGAGGAGGTCGACGACTACGGCAGGTTAAGCGCGAAGTTAGATTTAACTCAAATTTTACAATACTTAAACATCCTTGAGGAATATTACGAACGTATTTCAAGAAGCAAAGACAAGCGATTAACTGTGGAATTGTGCGTTATACAACTAATAACAGATGGACAGCGTCCTGTTGTCGGTAGGCAGTCGGCAGAAGCCGAAGAAGAAATGACGGCAGTTACGCGGAACATTACAGAAGGAGGATTGCCGCCGCCCCGGCAAGAAGCGTTGGCGGAGGCATTAGCAGTTGTAAACAGACTTGAGAATAATAAAGCCGTTTCACATGCACCCGAACCGTCAGTAAACAAAAAGCTTGAAGAAAAAATAAATCAAATGAAACAATTAGGAATCGAGGTACGCCAAAAATGAAAGCGAGATTACCAAAGGAATACCAAAACAAAGGCACGGGCAACATGAACGATATGATTCGTCAGGCACAAAAAATGCAGGAACAAATGAAAATTAAGCAGGATGAACTTTCTGAGCGAGAATTTTCTACGACCGCAGGCGGCGGTATGATTTCGCTTGTTATGACCGGCGCGCATGAACTCAAGTCAGTGAAAATTAATCCCGCCTTAATAGACCCCGAAGCGCCCGAAGACCTTGAGGACATGATAATAGCGGGGGTTAATGCAGTTATTCAAAAAGTAAACGATGAAAGTGCGGCGGAGATGGACAAAATTTCAGGCGGCTTAAATATCCCCGGAATGGGATTTTAATATGGCTGAATATGTTCCGCTCCCCCTTATACTTGCCGCCGAGCAGTTTGCTAAATTACCCGGAATCGGCATGAAAACAGCGCAGAGATTAGCCTATCACATACTGACGATGCCCGCCGCCGAGGTGAATGGCTTCGCTGATACGTTGGTTACGGCTCGCAGTAGTGTACGCTGTTGCTCGGTTTGCAGAAATTTCACGGAGAAAGAATTATGCACGCTCTGCTCTGACAGCAGACGCGACAGTACAATTATATGCGTTGTGGAAGCTCCGAGGGACGTGAGTGCGATTGAGCGTGCGGGTGGCTTTGATGGAACTTATCACGTTTTACACGGTCTACTTTCTCCTATGGACGGAACAGGTCCTGAAGACATCCATATGAAAGAACTCATGGAACGGCTGTCGGGAAATGTTACTGAAGTCATTATGGCGACTAACCCCACGGTTGAAGGCGAGGCTACCGCAAGTTACATAAGCAGACTGATAAAGCCCATGAACATAAAAGTGTCGAGACTGGCTTACGGATTACCCGCGGGGGCGAGCTTAGAGTTCGCCGATGATGTGACTTTGGCGAGGGCTATGGAGAACAGAAATTTAATATAACAGATTTTTTATTTATCCGACAAGTCCTAATTTAAAACCGGCTGTTATGCCGGTTTTACTGTTTGTTCAAGAGACGAGGCTATCGCACTATAAAAATCATATTTTATTCACTCCCAAAGTCGGTCAAGAACTACCGTTCCGTCCTCCGCGTATACTTTAATTCCCCGCGCTTCAACCTCAAACGGCTCTTGGAGGTAGTCGGGTGCTTTAAGAGTAATGCTGCGGTTAAATTCGATTATCGTGCCTACGGTTATCATATCGTCAATAACACCGATTATCCAGTTATAATAATCATCATACGAAACCGTAACAAGTACGCCCGGTAAAAGCACATTTACACCATCGCCATAATCCTGCGCAGGCTCTATAACTTCAACGACTAAAACACGGTTTGATTTGACCTCTTTGACTTCCGCTGTTATAGTTATAAAAATCGCGCCACCTCCGCCTAATTCCGAGCTATCCATACTTTCATCTCTTTCCGAATTTTTATCATTTTGGCAAGCACAGAGAAGCAAAATCGGGAAAACTAACGATAAATACAAGAAACGCTTTATTAAATTCAATTCATAAAACACTCCCTTCTTGCTTTCAAAACTCTAAAATCCCTTTCAGCACATCTAAAATTTCGTCCATTATGTTTTGAGGGATTTGCTCAATATAAACAGTTTTTCTCTCATCGGGGGAAACCGTGCGTATTTGGTCGCACATAACATAGCCGGTGGTAGTGGTACGCTCGTCGAGTGCGATATGGGTGGGATAACCTTTGTTGGTATTTGTAATCGGGCAAACTATGATATTATTAGAAAGTCCGTTAAATGTATTTCCGCTGACAACAACAGCGGGGCGAATACCCGCTTGTTCGTGTCCTTTCACGGGATTAAAGTCGAGTTTAATAATGTTTCCTTGTTTCAGTCGCATATTTCACCGCCTACGTCTTCTCCCCAGTCAATAATCTCGCCTTTATAATCCCCCGTGTAGTTTTTGAACCTCTCGGCAAGGGGAATATGCTTTCTTTCATGGGTTATCAGCAAGCCCTTTTCGGTCATGCTCGCTTTAACTTGTGAGTTTTCGTTAATATTGGCGTTTTCGACAAATTCTTTCGGAAGCCGTATGCCCCAACCGTTACCCCAACGATTTACGCTTAAAATTTTTGTGCTTGTCATAAAATCACCTCTTTCTGTGTATATACTCTGTATATAGTATATCATATGTTGATGAAGGTGTCAATAATAATCTTGCATTTATTTTTAATTGTTTCGACATGCTTGAATCGCTAATAGGTGTTTTTGAGCCATTTTTTCTTGATGTTTTTCAATGTGTTCAAAAATTGGTCGACTCGTTCTCCCCTTCTTGCTTTATTTACTTCGGCATTGTATGATAGAACTCCTGTAAGGGCTTATGGCTTTTGGAAAAGAAAATATTTTGTATTGCCGGTTCTCGCATAAGATTCATCAAGCTCTGCCATATAAAGCAAACCCGCCGCCCCGTTTAAGTCAAACATATATTCACATCGTTCGAAAGCATACTCATCTCTAAATTCGTATATGGTGTCATATTCGATATCGTATATACACGGAGGTTGGTGAGGCATAGAAGTATGCCATGCTATGAAGTCATTATTTCCACGCAACCCCACCAATATATTGCCGAGACGGGATTCCGCTATGGCTGTATCGCTATTCCACTCAAAAATACCGGTCAAAGAAGAACCCGAGTTTTCGTCCTCTCCCATTCCGCGAGTGGTGAACAATTTATCGTAAGAACTTACTAATTCGCCAATTTGGTGATGATTCTTTAAAACATCACCGCCGCTTTTTGATTTTAACAAAGTGTAAGTGCCACTTTCATCGGGAGTAAAAAACCATATCTCATTCTTGTAAGCGATGGGGTTCATGGCGTTTTCCTCCACGATACGAAGTTCATCTTGTTTAATGTCATAAACATATAAACTTGAATCTGTATTGCCTACAATATAATCATCAAAATAAATATGTTCGTCCCAAATAAGAATACTATTGGGGTGATAACCTGTATAAACGCCACCTTCTCCAACCGGATATTCAAAAACTATTTTATGAGTGTTGTTTATCATATCAAACAAAATAAGCTTGCCAAAAGCATATGTCATGGGTTCAGCGGTTGTGGTCACGAGACAATATTTTTCATCTGCATACACCAAATACATGACGGTATCATAAAACAGCTCATTTTTGCTTATTGAATTTAACGGTTCGCTCATGGTGTTCGTGGTAAAATCATAAATAACTATGTCTCTGACAGGAGACCACGCGGATAATTCTTCATCTGACAATCGGTTTATGCTGATTATTATTCGGCTGTCATCAATTATACGCAAAATGCTTACTTCTTGACTTATCTCAAATTGAGTGGGAAAAGTAATTTCATTAACCAAAATATCCGAATCGCCTATATTTTTCACAGGAACATTATATACCGGAATATCGGCGTATTGCTTTTCGTCATTATCCACGGTTACAGTATCAATTGCTTGCGCAGAAGAACCGTTAGTTGTTTCGTTTAAATCAGGGGTTTTTACTGTGAAAAACAGAATCATTATTGCAGGGATTAGTAAAAAAATCACTGCAATTCCTATTATTATTCCTATGAACAATTTTTTGTTTTTACTTATCATGATTTGTACTGCCTTTCTGTTATCGGTGATGTTTTTAAATTGATGTTCATAAAATCTCCCTACTGTTTTATGGTATAAGTGTACGAGGTAACGCTTACCCCCTTTCAATATCAACCGAGCCTTTGACAATGTCGCATATTTCCCAAAGAGTGTCTTCGTCAACGGATTCTATGACCCTGTATTCGCGCGCTTTGAGGTCTACGGAGCGAACTTGGTCGCACATAGCAAAACCTGTTGTTGTCAACCCCTCTAATTTAACGTGCAGAGGGCTTCCCCTGTCGGTGTTCGTGACGGGGCAGACTAAAATCATATTGCTTGCTCGTGAATGGGAAGCGTTATTAATCACAACGCCGGGGCGATACCCCGCCTGTTCATGACCTTTTGTCGGGTCGAAATCGGTTTTAATAATGTCGCCTTGCTTTACCATTCCACTTCGTCCCCCACGCTTTTCATATTAAGCCATTCCCTGTCTTCTTCCAAAAGCTCATAGGGCTTGCCGTCCCACCCTTTCAGCCGCTCTGAGAGCGGAATGTGTCTGCGCGGCTCTTTGGCGCGAGTTATTAATAACCCCTTATCGGTTGCGGTTACTTCTACTCGTGATGTTTCGGTAATCCCCGCCTTTTCCGTAAAATCCTTTGGCAGACGTATCCCCAAGCCATTACCCCAGCGGTTTACACGAAGAGTTCTTGTTCCGTTCATAATAACCCCTTTCCAATTATTAATTATAGTGTACAGTATATAGTATATCATTTGTTGATGAGGATGTCAAGAGGTTGATGTGTATTATTATTCCTATGAACAATTTTTTGTTTTTGTTTATCATGATTTGTCCTGCCTTTCTGTTATCGGTGATGTTTTTAAATTGATTTTCATAAAATGGAACTCCTTTACTGTTTTTATTACGGTTTATTACCGCCTCTATAACAAGAAACGAAAAGAAAAGGCAAAAACTTACAGGGTTTATGCGTTTTTCGCGATATTTTTATTTTACTGACAATTATTTAATACGTCATTACAGCAGAATCGCTTACTGTTTCTCCTATGCCGTTTGAATCACTACATCATTGCCCATGTTATCAATTTTTTCAATACTTCCACACGACTCAAAAATTAAAAGCAGTAAGAAAAGTAATGACAAATGCAAAAAACGCTTTATTTTAACTTTCATAAGTACCTCTGAAAAAATTACTTTGCAAAAGCTAATGTAAATTGTCGTTCTCGTTTCCTTTGATTACTATACAACCTCAACCTTTTGAATCAATATAATTTCCAGAACTCTCGCAGGATTAGTTTCTAAAACCACTCCGCTGAAACAAACGACAATAATATCCCCTTCACTAAAGTCGGAAGGTTCTGCCGACTGCCCTTGTTCATCTAAAAGGATAATCTCATCATCACTATATGTCAGCGACACATAATATTCACCTTTGTAATTTAAGTCATCGTTTAACCAGCCTAAACCGCCGACAAGCAAAAAGGAATTCTGATAGTTTTCAAGCACTTCTGACGCAAAAACACTCGCATCTGTAAATTCACTTTGTATTTTTTCCAAAGCTTGATTTATTTCTTCTTTAAGCGTCTCTGTTATTTCATTTGTTTCATGCACGGTGGTGTCTTCTGAGGGGTTAATTTGCTCAATGTCTGGGGGTACGGTTGTTGTTTGAGTGGGTGAATCAAATGGTTTCTCCTCTGAACAACCTGTGAATAATGTCCCAAAGGATAGAAAAAGTATAGAGCCGTAAATTAAGGCGATAAGTTTAATTTTCATTTTGAAAAATACTCCCTTCTTGCTTTATTATATCAGAAGTCACTAAGTTTTGCAAGTTTTTGTCTTAAAATATTAAGGGCAACCGCTCGCTTTATATTGTGCGGTTGCCCTTAATCATGTTTAAACACTGTTAAAAATAATAATAATTACAACAAAGATTACGATTAATAGTACTGTAAGAGGGGCATAAAAATATAATATTTTATAATTATTGTATTGTTTTTTCCACTGCCAAACGCAAAAAATGATAATTAACAAATACAGTAAAAGTACACCTACTATAAAAAGCATGTTTTACGCCTACCTTTATTTTTTTATAAAAAGGCGTTCCCTTTTTAACATCACAAGAATTAATACCGAGAAAGACAAAGGAATGACAACCTTTGAAGCAACGCCAACTCCGGTATCAGGATTAATAAATAATTCTCCCTCGTACTTCATAGAACCATCAAGAGTTTCTTCAATGATTCTATAAGCATCGTCAAGATTATCATTAAATATGTAGACAAATTCCGGGTCAGGTATAACAATCCTTAATACTTCGTCAATAATATAATGGCTTCTGTCGTCGGTATAAAGGTCTTTGTATTTCGCTCTGATTTCTTCTGCGAACATTTCGATTGTAAAATCAGAGGTAGCCGATACCGGAGTTGTTAATGCTGACAGGATTATTAAGGCTGTCAATATAGGAAAGACAACGGTTTTTATAGTTTTCATTTATAAAACACTCCCTTCTTGTTTTATTATATCAGAAGGTATTAAATTTGCAAGTATTTGTCTTAATCTATGGGTGCATTCAATATGCAGATAGAGTGCGTTTCACTATCGAGAACTATCGGCGAACTGATTATTCTTCCACAAGTACTATTATTGCATATAGTATTTCGTTGGTAAAATACTTTAGTGACTGTGCAAGATTTAACTGTTTGTCCGGCACCGTTATAAAGCGCATGAGACGTAGAAATTGTGCTGTTATATGTATACGTGGTGGACACATCGGAGTGTGAACATGTCACATCCGCAGCTGTCGTTGCAAATCCCGCAAAGCAGGCAACAGAGATTATAACCGCCAAAATACTTCTGAGTGTTTTTACTTTTCTTGTTTTCATTTCGAGTTTCCTTTCCGCCCTGCACATTTAGCACAGGACTCGCCTTATGTAAGGCGTAATTTTTGTTTTAATTGTTTTTTGTTTTTTATCCACTCATCCCGCCTAATGTACACTTGGCAGAGCGAGAAATAAACAGGGTTTATGCGTTTTTCACGATATTTTCTATTGTAACTGACAATTATTTAATACGTCATTACAGCAGAATCGCTTACTGTTTCTCCTATGCCATTTGCCGTAACAGTTGCCGTTACCTCAAGACGGTATATTTCGTCCTTGCTTACCGGAGAATATGTGTCGGAGAAAATTAGAGAATTCGTACTTGAAGATTCAGACCATGTTTTTAATGTCGTCATCGTTCCGTTTGAATTTACTCTTTTTAATGTAAAAGTAGCAGTTATTTTGTTTACATTAGAATATCCTCTTATTCTTGCCGAACAAGTTGCAGTACTACCCGAAAAGCTTATCCCAAGGTCTATGGAACTTACATTATCCCATGTCAACACCCATTCTGAAGGACTTTCGATTCTTGTGCTATAATTCGTTTCGGCAAAAGCGGGTATGGCGGTTACGGAAAGAGCCGTAGCTAATACTACAAATACAGAAATAATATGTTTCATTTTTTCACCTCCTTGATTTAGATTTTTGCCTGTCTGATATATTAACAATTCAAAGGCATGAATCACTACATCATTTTTCTATTGTTTTTGTAATTTGTTACAAATGTACAAATTTCGCATATCTCCAAAGCCTCAACTTGTGCGAATTTTCCGCTACAGTAAATGTTGCCACAAAGGGAAGGCGTTTTATATAACCGAAAACGCGATTTTTAAAAGCTCATCAATTTCATAATTTCCTATTATGGTAAAACGATATCCGCCCATGTCCCAAACAATCATGCTCTCCCCATGCTCAATTTTCCCCTCAAACAAATGATAAATAATATCGTTGTTAACAATCAAACTGTATTCCATGTCTTCATTATCCGTAGAGGTGGAAAAATTACTTGGTCTGTAGCTAAATTCAATCGTCATACCGTTTGGATTGTTATACTCGATTACTTTTATATCTCCGACTTCGTATGAATCGAGTAGTACAAACCCTTCCGGTAGATATTCAAGATTCCATTCTCGTTTTATAAACGCACCGTTTAATTCTTGAGATTGAAATTTTGTAAATTTGTCGAACCAAGTTATAATAACATCGCCTACAACATTTCTAAACTCGGCAGAGGTCAGAAGCGTTCCGAACATCAGAGTAACCGACACGCAAGCCGCTATAATGGCGATTTTACTCCACTTAAACACAACGGCTATTGTTTCCTGTCTTGTGTCAGCCGCAAATAGCTTTTTCATTTTTCTTTTGTGTTCGTTCGAGAATGTAAAGATTTTAGCTAACTCATCTTCAGAAGGGAGCAATGCAATTTCTTCCTTGTTATTTTTGATTACGGCTTGCCTAAGCATAACTTCAAATAAATCATTACTTATTATAGACATTTGTTTTTACCTCACTTTCGAGTTTCTTACGCAACTTTATTTTTGCCCTGTATAATCGCATTTCTACATTTTTCTGCGTTATATTCAACACATTTGCTATTTCTATGTTCGACATATTATCCCTGTATTTCATTTCCAAAGCGACTTTATAATTTTCATCAAGGCTTGCTATATGAGCAATCAAATTCTCAAAATCCTGCTTATTAATTACCTGCTCATCAACGGGAACTTCACCCGAATCCTTTATTTCATCTAACTCTTCAAAAGGAATATCCGAAAACTTTTTATTCTTTTTCACAATATTTAATGCTCTGGTCTTCACTATAGTAACAATATAGGGTAGCATATCACTACAGCTTAGCGAAAAAATTTTTTCTTTATGCTTAATCACCTCAATAAAAGCATCCTGAATAGCATCTTCTGCTAATTGTTGATTTTTTAAAATTTTCAATGCGACAAGTAGGCATCTATGGCGGTGCTTTTCGTAAATATCCGCTATTTTAAGCCGCTCCTGCTCGTCCTCTATTGTTGAAAGCATCATAAAAAACATGGTTTTAGCCTCCTGTTATTTGTGTAATTATGCCATATACTTTTATACTTGTTATGTATTTCGGTAAACATATCGGAAGATTCATGATTTTCAACCATGGAGAGATAAACATACAACATATTATTAGAATCCTTTCATATCTCCCCAATTTTATCATAATTTTCGGCTCTTGTCAATGTAATTAAAGGGACTAACGATGAAAACATACCATGTAGCTCGTCCCCGCCGCGCCAAAGTATCTGATACGTAAAAAGCCGCTCCCGAAAGAGCGGCATTATAATATAGTATATATACGTGACTAATTCCAACTCATCAGTTCTTCATACAGCCCGATGTACAGCTTTGCCGATACGCTCCAACTGAAGTCCGCCTTCATGGCGCGGCTAACCAAGGCGTTCCATGTTTTCCTGTCCCCATACGCATCATACGCTCTATGTACCGCGCTGAACATATCCTCTGCGTCATAGTTCAGGAAGGTGAAGCCTGTACCGCCGGAATCACCGCAATCAATGATACTGTCCTTTAAACCGCCCGTAGCGCGTACAATCGGAACGGTTCCGTAACGGAGAGAAATCATTTGTGCGAGACCGCAGGGTTCGGTTTTACTCGGCATAAGGAACATATCGGAGCCGGCATATATTTTTTTAGCAAGCTGCGGTATGAAGCCGCAGAAGAAGGCGACGTTTTCGGGATAACGATATTTCATCTCGTTGAAAAAGTTCTCGTATACGGAATCGCCCGAACCGAGAATGACAGCTTTATATCCGAGTCCTATGATACGGTCAAAAACGCTTTTAACCAAGTCGAGACCTTTATGCTCGACAAGGCGTGTAATCATGCCGATGACAGGCTCGTCTCCATCGGGAAGCCCCGCTTCGCCTAAGAGGGCTGTTTTGCAGGTCTTTTTCCCCGCTTTTGAGTTAACCCTAAAGTTAGCGGCTAAGTCCTTGTCGGTCGAGGGGTTATACATATCGGTGTCGATGCCGTTTAAGAAGCCGCAGGTTTTATACTGCTTACTCCTCAGGATTCTGTCGAGACCGTGTGCAAACCATGGGTCGAGAATTTCCGTTGCGTAGGTCGGGGAGACTGTCGTTACCTTATCGGCGGTTTCTATCGCGCCTTTCATGAAATTGACGTCGCGGTCATACTCGACAATGTTCGCCATATGGCGGGGAATAGAAAGAATTTCTTCAAGCAGATTTAAGCCGTATTGCCCCTGATAAGCGATGTTATGAATCGTAAAGACATTTCTGACATTTCTCAGATTGTGATTATACTTATAGTATATACGGTAATAAACGGGAATCAGCGCACACTGCCAGTCGTTTGAGTTAATTATATCGGGCGTATAGTCGATATGCCAGAGCATTTCAAGCACGGCACGGGAAAAGAAGGCGAAGCGTTCCGCATCGTCATAGTAGCCGTATACACCGAAATCACGCTTAAAATAATACTCATTGTCAATAAAGTAGTAAATGACCCCTTCCGGCGATTCGTATGTAAATACGCCGCAATACTGGGTACGCCAACCCACGGGGACGTTAAAATTCTTTAAAAACTTAAAGTCTTTTTGCTGTTCGGGCTTGATTGTGTTTTTGTAATAGGGCATGACTACCGAACATTCATGACCTGCTTTGACTAAAGCCTTGGGTAAAGAGCCCGCCACGTCGGCGAGTCCGCCGGAAGAGGCGAACGGTTGCGCCTCGCTTGCTGCATACAGAATTTTCATTTTTTAAAGTACCCCCTCACTAAAGCACTTTTTAACTCCCGCGCACTCGGCGAGGGGGTTAAAATATTTACTGTCTATAGTTTAACATATTTCTTATTGACTTGTCAACAAATTTATGTTATACTTGTCTGTAAGTACCCCTATGAGGAAATTCAGCATGGAAAGGAACGGGTAGCGAATGGCGAAAATATCTTTTATCACAGGCGGAACGACAAGCGGGAAGTCGCGCTGGGCAGTGACAAATTTCGTAGCATGTGACGATGTTCTGTATATGGTTATAGCAGACGAGCTTGACCGTGATACCGCAAGACGAATTGATTATAACTGTAAGCAACGCGGAATTGATTGGGAGATAAGACCGTCTGCGAGAGATTTGGCTGACATGGCAAGAGGACGCAAGTTTTCTATTCTTGATAACTTAGGCGCGTATGTTAATCTTATAGTTGCGGAAAAATGCCCAAATGTTTCCGTCATGGACGCAAATATGCAAAAAAGCATAGAGCAACAGGCAATAGACGATATTACCGCTTTAATGGAAAGCGTGAGAGACTCAAACGGAAACCTTGTGATTATCTCGACCGAACTCGGATTTTGCCCCATCCCCGCAGAAGAAGACAGGCGATGGTTCAGAGAGATACTCGGAAACGTAAATCAGCGCATAGCAAACGCCTGCAATGAGGTTTATCTCTCGGCGAGCGGAATAACCTTTAAAATAAAAGGTTAATCGGCGAGCCGCCGGGCATAGCCCTCGGTTCTTTAAAAAGTTTCATTAACCAAATACTTACGAGAAAGGAATTATTACTTATGACTTTTGAAGATTTTATAATCGCCGCAAGGGAGAGACACGCCTCGGATATACATTTATCGGTAGGTACGGAGCCGGTATTCCGTATAAACGGAGACCTGAAAAAGATAGAGGAACTCAGCAATATCCAGGTAACGAACCGTATGATTATTCAACTGCTTAATGCAGACCAGGAGGAGCGGTTCAATGCCGGAGAAGACGTGGACTTCGTTTTTGAACTTAAAACAGGAGCGAGACAACGCTGTAACGTGTTTCGCCAGATGGGTAAGCTCTCATGTGCGATACGCCTGCTGAACAGCGTAATCCCTTCAATGGAGGATTTAAAGCTACCGCCTGTTTTAAAGGATTTATCCAAAAAGAGGAGCGGCTTAATTCTCGTGACGGGTGTTTCGGGGAGCGGTAAAACTACTACGATGTCGATTATACTTGATTTTGTTAATGCGACACGCCCCTGCCACATCATCACAATTGAAGACCCTGTGGAATATCGCTATCAGCAGAAAATGGCGACCATACATCAGCGTGAAATCGGCAGAGACGTAAAGGGCTTCAGCCCCGCACTCCGAAGCGCGCTCCGCGAGGACCCCGATGTTATCTTCGTCGGCGAGATGCGCGATTATGAGACCATGCAGCTTGCGGTCACGGCGGCAGAAACAGGACACTTAGTTATGGCGACCCTGCATACAAGAGGGGCGATACACGCCGTCAACCGTATTATAGACGCTTGCCCTCATAACATTCAACAGCAGATGTTAGTTCAGCTTTCTCAGATTTTAGAATGTGTTATAAGCCAGGCACTCATGCCTTTAAAGGATGGGTCGGGGCGAATCGCCGCACTCGAAATATTACTCGGAACAGATGCCTGTAAAAATATGATTCGCTCAAATAAGTGCCATCAGCTTGAAACAATTATGCAGCAGGGTAAAAATATGGGCATGAGCCTTATGGACGATGTAATAACAGACTATTACAGACGGGGGCTTATATCGAGAGAGGTCGCTCTCTTCTACGCGACTGACAGGGTTGAAATGGGTGCAAAAATCTAAACAACGCGAGGATAACAATACTCGGAGGAATTTTTAAATGATAAAACGCATTTTTTCTTCTATCTTGACGATAGCGTTTGTTTTCACGCTCGTTTCGGCAATGTCCGCCTCGGCAAGTACCTTTACGCCTGTAACCGGATGGGATATGACGCAAAGGCTCGGCGCGGGCATTACTTTTGGTAACACTACGGAGGCGCGTGCCTGGCCCTGGGATACGGGCTGGAATCCGCAGGACACCGAAACCTGTTGGGGTCAGCCGCGAATTGAAAGACGGCATCTTCAAGCCGCGGCGGATAGGGGCTTTGACAGCTATCGCCTGTGTGTGACCTGGACTCCCCACATAGACGCCGAAGGTAAAATCAGCAAGCAATGGTCAGACAGAATAAAACAGCTTGTCGATTGGTCTTTGGATGCGGGATTAAACGTCATAATAAACACACATCATGAAGAAGAGCTATACTATATGATTCGCGATGGTAAATATGAAGATGCAAAAAAGCATTTAAGCAATATTTGGACGCAGGTCGCCGAGCAATTTAAGAACTACCCCGAAACATTAATCTTTGAGATTATGAACGAGCCGAATATAAAAGACCATTACGGCGCGGATGACGATAAGTGGATTAACGATGAAAACGGGCAAGTAGACCGCACATTGCGGGAAACCGTCAACAAGCTCAACGCAGACATACTGAGTATTATACGCGCAAGCGGCGGAAACAACGACAGGCGCGTTGTCATGCTCTGCGTGCCGGGAGCGCATCCCGATGCACTTCCGTATATGAGCGTACCCGAAAACGACCCGTATATTGTACTCGGCGTTTTCGGATATGATGCTTTCATAAATGACGACACTATCCCGCTTATACAGGCATGGCTTGATAAAGGGGTCGGAGTCGTCAATAAGGAAGACGCTCCGGGTTCGATTGCCCGTAAGCGGATTTCAGACCTTGAGAGCTATACAAAGTCACACTTCGGCAGATTAGCAGACATGGGTGTACCATCCTTTTGGTTTACGGGAAGTCCGTCGCCGCATCAGTTGTTTGACCGTAAGACGAGAGAATGGAAAAACGAATCGTTATTAAACGCCTACTTAGCGGCATACGAAAAGAAATCCGATTCGGAAAAACTCACCACCACAGACGCGCTTAATATTTTAAAAAGCGTGGTCGGTTCACTCACGCTGACTGCGGAGCAGTTCGCAAATTATGACACAAACGGCGATGGAAAGGTAGATACTGCCGACGCACTTATGATTCTTAAAATCGTAGCCGAGGGCAGTTAAAGCAAAGGCAAAAACAGAAAATAATTGGAGGTTCTAAACATGAAAAAACGCATTCTTTCTTTTACTTTGGTTTTAATGTTCACGTTCGCGCTTGTTCTCGCGGTGCCTGCATCGGCACGGGATGTCAGCAATATCACAGGTAACGCACGCTCTACGTATGACGGCTTTGACTGGGAGTTTTGGTCTGAACGCAGAAATGACGGCGCGACCATGGCTTTGACAGGCGGAGGCACGTTTACGGGTGTATGGGAAAACACACTCAACATTCTGTTCCGTATGGGCAAAAGACTCGGCAGTACAACGACATATGAAGAATACGGTGATATTACTATTGATTACGTTGCAACGCACAATATTTTAAGGGGCGGTGCATCCTATCTCTGCGTATACGGGTGGACTCAAAAACCATTAGTTGAATTCTATATAGTTGAAAGCAGGGGAAGCTATAACCCCGGTTCAAGTGGGACAAGTATGGGCAGCATAACGGTTGACGGCGGAATTTATGATGTATGGGTCACGAAAAGGGTTAATAAGCCCTCTATAGAAGGTAACAATACCACTTTTGACCAATACTGGAGCATCCGCAGGGACAACCGTACAAGCGGCACAATCTCGGTTCATGAGCATTTTAAAGCATGGGAAGAACTCGGCATGGATATGAGCGGGGTTTTATATGAGGTCATGCTTTGTATTGAGGGCTACAATACCAGCGGGAACGGCTCTGTCACCAGTCACGTTATCACAATAGGGGATGAGGTTTACGGTACGAAAACCGATTCAACACCCGCGCCTACCCCCACGCCCGACCCTACACCGGAACCCGCGCCAAGCCCTTCACCTTCGGGATTCACCACTACTGACGCGCTGAATATTTTAAAAAGCACTTCCGGCGCACTGACACTGACGGCAGAACAGACAGAAAAATACGATGTCAACGAAGACGGTAAGGTTGATTTAAGCGATGCTTTAGCTATATTAAAGCTTGTCGTCGGCGGGTGACGGACAATTGACGAACAATTGACAATTGACAATTGACAATGGACAATTGACGAACAATTGACAATTGACAATGGACAATTGACGAATAATTGACAATTGACAATAATTAAAGAAAATATGAAAGGTTGCCGTGTTGTTTTACGGCAACCTTTAAATTTTATCCCGAAACTCACCCGCTCCGTCAAATTTAAGAGCGACACGCTTAGTAAATCCGCATTCGGATAACCGTTTAATCTCCAAACTCGCCCCCGTCTCCCTCATAACATCGAAAATCTCCATCATACCAATCCCGCTGCCACCCTCATTTTCATGAGTAGTGGTTTGTTTTTTCCCTAAATCACGGAGCGTTTCCGGCTCGAAATCAACACCGCTATCATCCGCCCGTATTTCATAAAAGCCTTCAAAAATTCCTATAGCGAACAGGATTTTTCGGGTTTTACAAGGCTTTACCGCAATAATCGCATTTTCAAGCAAATCGGCTGTAATTAAGCGGAGTCGCTCTTCCTCGATTTTTTCCTTAATCATCTTCTTAATATTTCCCGTAACGATTACATCAAATTCGATGTTATTTTCATAGGCTTTTTGTTTCATGTAATCAAGAGTTGTATCTAATGAAATAACGCTCGTGGGCGGCAGTTTTTTAGCTTCCTTATAATATTTATGTAATGCGTCCTTGCGTTGGGCGGAAATACGATTCAATTCTGAAAGTACATCAGCGGCTAATTCCGGAGAATACTCTTCGCTCATTCTCCTTACCATACTCAAAAGCGAAGAAATCAGTTTATTGTCGCTATGTATTTGCCTCGACAAGTAGTTGTTGCTTTTTTCGATTTCAACGATACGCGCTTCTTTTTCGGCAATAATGCCCTTCAATTCTTCAATCTCCTGTGAAAAAAGATAGTCTCTGTATTTTTTAGTTATACCTGTCCGCCACCATACTATTATCAAAATCGCACAAACTATGATTCCCAATACCGCTAACCATGAAGCTATATTCAATTCTCCATCTAACCTGTCAGCCGAAAGACTGATTATAGTATAGTAAAAAGCAATAATTAAAGCTATTAAAGCTCCGATGAAGTTTGTATTTCTTTCATGCAAAAACGGAAATCCGCTTTTAAATCTTTTTATTTTGAATAGTCCGATTACAAATGCTCCCATAAAAAAGAATGTAAATACGAAAAGTAAAAACATTGTCTTATTATTAACATTTACTTTATCCGGACCGAAAATGAATCCAAAGATAAGAGAACATAATATTCCTGATAAAATATTAAGGACGTTGCTAATGCCGCAAGAAATAACTGTAGCAACTATTACGATACCCCATTCAGCTTTTGAAATTACTTTGTTAAAAATACATGAAAACACGATTATAACAAAGGTTATCGACTCAGGTATTATCGGCTGTATTAGAATTATCAGCGCAACTAAAGTAACGGAGTATAGCATTTGTACAACGATGGTCATAAATGTCGGCTTAATTTTCATTATTTTTACATATATGAAAAGTAGCCAAAAAACAACAATATAGTATCCAATAAAAGTAACTATCATTTCATCTCCTCGCCTAAAAAACAACAAAAAAATACAACAAATTTCAATATATTTTAATTCGTAATAACCTTAAAATACATATATAGATTAATATTTTAAGGAGGACGTAAATTATGTGGCAGGGTTTCTTAAACTTTTTCGGCGCTTTTCTTGCTAAATAAACAAAAAAATCAGTAAAATCACCGCTTTTCGTGAGAAAGGCGGTGATTTATTTTAATCTCAGATTTCATCATCATCATCATAATCCTCATTCTCCCTAACCCTTTCGGCATAGTAATGTAAAAATTCACTCAGCGTAGGCGAACCGTTCTCCGCGCTGATTTTCGCCGTATAATGCTTGCGTAAATCCTCAATATCGGTGGTCTTCCATGTGGAGTTAATAGCAAAGGTCATCGCCCTGTCACAGCTCTGAACAGTCTTTTTATATAATGTGGCAACCTCTTTACCCGCATGAATCCTATGATTTTCTGCTGTAATTAAAACGGCGTCGACCAAATACTTCCTGCCGAGGATTTTGTGGCTGATTCCTATAAGGTCGAACTCGGAGTGGAGACGTCTGGTCATCCGCTTGATTCGTTCTCTCTTTTCATCTTGCGCAGACGGCATAAAGCCGCCAAGTCCCTGCTTGCGCTTTCTGAACAGAATCATGCCCCGCATTGACAGCAGGAAGTCAATAACGCTTTCAGCACTGTAATCCTCCTGGTACTTCGACATAATGAAGTCAGCCCCCACGCCTCTTGCGTAGTCGTGGGTTATTTGGCTTGAGTTATTAGTCGTCACTAAGATATACGGTCGGAATACGATTTCGGTTTTATTATTTAGCTTTTCCATGAAGAGCAGACCATTTCCATGACCTCTGTGTAGCTCTATATCAAGAATTATGGCGTCGGGCATACAATCTACAACAACCGTTAAAGCGCGCTCAATATTATTTGTAATGTCTACAATCCGCACCCCGCCTACCTTATCGGCATATTGAGCAATTGCTTTACATTCATTTATGTCATCCTCGACCAACAAAATCTTAAAATTTTTTTCTTTCGCACTCATTTTTTGTCCTCCCGAAATATCGCTCACCTACAGTATACAACAAAAAACAAGGAAAGTCAACAAAAAATAAGGAGAAAAAGCAAGAGTTTTTCCGAAAATTTTATGTTATAATTTAAGAAATGAGTCGAAGCCCTAAATATACGAAGTCCTTATCGTCTTGTGTCACGCCCAAATACCTACGGGTGACGTCAGGGGACGAATGGTTATAAATCTCCATGATGACCGCAGGCGACGCGCCGTTTTTCCAGGCATGGTAGCCGAAAGTCTTACGCAGGGAGTGGCAGGACACACGGTTCGGGAAGTTCAGAGAATCGGCGGC
>Ga0099364_10000646_pt1 | contig 59466 bp, 60 predicted proteins | sample TergutTh196P3_FD_73070 | JGI IMG/M metagenome (GOLD analysis project Ga0099364, IMG submission 73070) | Microcerotermes parvus P3 segment gut microbial communities from Pointe-Noire, Republic of the Congo - Th196 P3 | ecosystem: Host-associated > Arthropoda: Insects > Digestive system > Gut ... | reverse complement strand
TTCAGTGATTGAAAATGATTCAGAGGTTGGAAATCCCATTTTCCCTAAATCCTTATAAATCAAGCATATTGCGTCAGTGATTGAAAAATTGTTTATACGTATGCAATTTTCAACCACTGATTTTTTTTGGAAGAAAATAGAGCGTCATCGCAGTCATTGCGACAGCGCTCTCGTTAGTGTTTTTTACGATTCATCCGTGTCAAACGGATTATGTCGATTGCGTGCAAGTGCTTCCCTCCTCGCAAGTTGCGTATGCGTGTAACGCTTCGTCATATTAACAGTGCGATGTCCTAGCAAGGCTTGTGCGTCTTCGTCGCTGTGGGCAAGTTCGGTAGCGGTGCTGGCACTATGACGCAACTGATACGGGAACCAATGCGGGATTTTCTGGTCGTCGGATAACTGCCGATTCCCCTTCTCGATGGCGTACTCTATCGCCTGACGGTAGGAAGCCTGAGTATAAAATTCGGAATATCGCGACGGCTTCATTGCCCGTTCTACATCTCTTGCGGCCTGCGATGGCGTGATTTTCGTCTTGCGATTCGCTCGTTTTTCCGCATTTCGCTCTGTTTGAGCAGTCCCTGGATTAAACACAAATTGCTCAGCCGTCTTGCCAACAAGATACGGAGCAATCAAATCCTGCTCCGGCTTGCCCAGCGGAATGACCTTTTTGCCTATAAATCGTTCTGTTTTGTGATTTTTTCGCACGTAGTGCCAAAGTCCGGGAGCAGCGTCTTTGTCAATGTCGCCAACTTTCATCTTGAAGATTTCGCTCGGACGCATACCCGTCAATCGCTGCACAATAACCATTGCTTGCAAAGTCGGCGGCATAAAAGGTAACGTGCGACGTATCACGTCATCGGAAACCGGTTGACGCTCTTCGTTGTCGAACGTGCCTTCTGACCCTTTCGGCAACGATTTTACTGCTTTCAATGCTCTCCACGTCGTTTCCAGTACCAGGTCATTCTCGACTCCCCACGCAAAAATCGAAACAATGCGATGGGTGTATCTGTTAACGATTCTTCGGCAAAATCGACGGGATTTAATCATTTCACCCCGAACCAGTTTTAGTGAACGCGGCTTGAAGTTCTCTACGGGAGTATCGTCTCCGTAGAGTTTGTCCACGAAATCCAAGATGACGACTCGGTAGTGGGAATAATCCGTGTAATCGCTGCTTGCCTTCGCGTGGTCAAGGAATGCAGCGGTCAGTTCGCGGACTGTAACGTGCTGCTCCTTCGGCAACGGAAATCCTGTAGGACTTGCTTGTATCTCGGCCAAAAGGCGAGAATAAGCGATTTTTGACTCATCGGAGCCGTAGCGTCCGAGATAATGACTTTTGCCGCCGTAATAGACGACAGCGTATTTGCCCATTTTGGAATACTTGGGCGGGCGATTGTTCAATTTTGGCATAGTGCGTACCTCCTTCGGTGAAAACCCATACTGTATGGGTTTCCAGCAGTCGCAATAACCAAAATTGAAAAACTTACGGTCGCCGCAAAGCGTTGTATTGTAAGGGTTTCCCCTAATACGCCCGGAGGGATTCGAACCCCCAACCCTCGGTTCCGAAGACCGATGCGCTATCCAGTTGCGCCACGGACGCATCCTAACTCCAAAAATGTCCCGCCCTCCAGAAATATCTCCCCTGGAAGTCCCAGGAACACTTACGCATCCATTTGACACTGATAATTTTTTTTGACAAGGGGGGCCACGCCCCAGTTCGGCAACAATCTGTCCAAAATCGTCCCTCCGGCCTGCCGCACCGCCCCTCTGGATTCCGCTGCCCAATCTTGACGGACATCATCGAAAACATGCCAAGAATTGTTTTGCTTTCGTAATCGTATGAAAGACAATCGCCACTTTGAATATGTCGGCAATGCGATGATGAATATGCACAAATTGATCGCTGACCTCGACCATAAAAGGGATGATGCTGATCGTCATCAAAATAAACAGGATCGCCGTCAAGAACGTCATCGGATTCCGTTTCAATGCTTTCCATTTCAGTTTAAGCAACGCTTTGGTCATTTGCCAATGCTGACCGATGTGAACCAGCATTAGCAGATACCAAAGTATACTTACGATGCAGTGAAATGAGAACCATGAATGTTCCGTAGAGCGAGCAGAATAAATTGAAAGAATAAGGCCGACAATCAACAGTATATCGACTACGGCCTTGGAAATACGCTTGGCAAAAAATGTTTTTAATAATCGTGTTTGCACGGTGCTTGTTTTTATCTCGAAAATAATGGAAGTCATTACCTATTGCTTTTTTCCGCTGGCAGTATAAACTAGCGTCATGTCAAGACGAACTCTCAAAGCGGCCGAAGCAATTCGCCAAGTTGTTGGGCTGGCCATCCTTACGGACATTCAAGACCCACGAGTCAAGGACGTAACCGTTGTGCGAGTCGAAGTTTCCGGCGATATGCAGACGGCCAAAGTCCATGTCTCCGTGATGGGGGATGACGCCAAGCAAAATCTTTGTTTGAAAGGGCTTAAATCGTGTGCGGGCTTTCTGCAATCCAAAATTGCCAAACGTCTCGATACTCGGTATGTGCCGCATCTGCAATTCGTGCTCAATCAGGGCGTCAAAAACCAACTGCTCGTCTCGAAAATACTTGATGAAGAGTTTAATCAAGATAAAGACCCTTTGCAAGACGGCGAATCGCAAGACGGCGAAGATGAAGAGGAATCGCAGCAGGATTCGGAGCCCGTAGTGTAAAATCGGGATGTTCACAACTCCGCAATCGTCCGATTGCTGTTCTAGAACATATTCAGAATTGGTCTGGATGCCGCTCCGTCGTTCCGGCAAAAGGTGGAATCCAGGGAATTGCCATTTTCTCCCCAAACGGAAGGTTGACTTGGCAATAGTGTCATGGTACGATTTAACCGCGGTGCAATCCCCTTTCTCGCTATGACTCCAAAAGACCTTCCTGCCAGCGAAGCCAAGTCCCGAATCCTGCAAATGCTTAAAAAAAATAATTTCGTCTCGTTTGCAACCTTCGGCGAAGCCCATCCCGACGTTCGCGTGCTTGTTGTTACGGCCAACGATGGTACCGACGCTCTTTGGTTCGCCACCGAAACGGAATCGACAAAAATCGCCCAACTTAAGAAGAATCCGAATGCCACGATCTATGCTTATGATACGGAACCGATGCAGGAATTCCGATTATTCGGCAACGTGGAATTGCTCACGGACTCCGCTTCCCGACAAAAGGTCTGGCAAGCCGATTTCACCGAACATTGGCCCGATGGAATCGATTCGCCAGCGATGATCGTGTTGCGTTTCACTACCGCAAGCGGTGTTTACAGCAACTGGGACGAGATCGGCCGGTTTTAGGGCGGATTTTATCGCCATCTTATCGCCGGACTTTTTCAAATTGCCGATCCAGCCGCTGCGGAGAAACTTTGAGCACCGTGCCCAAACGCTGAGCAAAAAGCGATACTCGATACTCCTCCAACATCCAACGAAATACTTCCAACTCCGAATCCTCAAGTCCCGCCATCGCATGCAACTCCCGACGCTCTAAATACTTTTGCCAATACTTCCGCAACTCCTGCTCGCCCTGGCGATCCATCGCTTCGCCGCCGCTCCGCAACTTTTCAAATCGCATCGGCACCGCCCGAAAATATCGCGGATACTCCTTAAGATAATCCCACGGCGTCGCCGTCAAAAAACCCGCCGGTGTGAGATTGGCCAAATGTTCCTCCGCTTCAATCGCCGCCGGATGCGGCCTCTGCCGCTCTATCGCTAACTTCGCCTGCTGATACGTTTCAAGCATCGGAACAATAAATTTGGCAACGTCTTGGGCCGCAATGATAATTCCCGAAACAGTTTGATTGTTTTTTTCGCACGCTGTTTTTGCTTCTTTGTGCTTTTGTGCATCCGTGTGATCATCTGAAAAAACATGCCCCAACGCTCGCGACGCAATTAACAAACTGACCTCTTCCTGAAAATCAAAATTAGGCAGCATCTTGGCATATAACTTCAACTTTTCCACGCCGGGTAAATACTGTATATGAGTCTTTATTTCCCGACGGTGTGCGGCATAAAATTCCTTCTCTGGATTCCGCAACGCGGCAACATCCTTTTCCGCCGGTGCTAATTCCTTGCGTAAGGACAAAAAATCCTTGCTTTCACCAAGTGCAGTCCCTTCGGCATCAAGCACCCGAACGCGCATCCGAAGTTCCGGCGGCAACTGTTCGGCATTGAAATCCGTCGGTACAACAATCCGGCCAACGAGCCGTGTAACCTCTTTGCACACTTGTCCTTCAAGATCGCCTTCGCCGAACTTGATTCGGCTCATCATTTCCTTGACCGTATCGGGAATCGGCACGATTTGGCGCCGGATTTCCTTCGGGAGCGATTTGAGTAAAACCGTAATTTTTTGGGCGATCAATCCCGGGACGAGCCAACCGATTCGGGCGGGTTCCAGTTGCCGAATGTTTTCCTGCGGAACGAGCAGGGTCAAACCATCATCCGCATCGCCCGGTGCGTATCGGTATTCAATATCGAATGCTTGCCCGGTTGCCGTTTGCAATTTATCAGGAAAAGCGGACACATCGGCGGACTTCGTGCAGAGGTCATCGAACGTCATGAACCAATTCTGCGTTGAATGGTTTTTGGCATATTTTTCCATCGAGCGTTTGTCGAAAACGTCGTCGGGAATGCGTTCTTGATAGAATTGATAGCGTGCCGATGCGGGTTTGATCATATCGGGCTGGCGAAGTTTGTCCTGCATTTTGATTGCTTCGTGCAGTACCGACTGGTTGTGTTGGAAAAAATCGAGGTTGGTATCCATATCGCCTTCGACCAGGGCGGATTGGATGAAAATATCCCGAGCGGTTTTGGGATCAATCGTTCCGTAGTTGATTCGGCGTTTTGGAACAATGACGATACCGAAGAGCGAAACTTTTTCGTAAGCGTGGATGTATCCGGTGTTTGGGTCCCAATGGGGTTCGAGATAAACGCGTTGGATAAGGTGTTTGGCGAGCGGTTCGATCCAATTCACGTCGATTTGTGCTGCGGTCCGCAGGTATTTTCGCGAGGTTTCCAGTCGTTCGGCGGCGACGATCCAATGGGGCAGGCCGATTTTTTCGGGGTCTTTTGGGGCGTTTTTTGGTTGGTTGGCATTCTTTTTTTGCAGACCGCTGCCGGGCCAGAGTACGAATTTTCCAGCGGTTCCGCCGGTATTGTACTCAAATCGGTTATCGCGTTGGGCGATCCCGGAGAGGTTGCCTGCCAGTATCGCGCGGTGGAGTGGGGCGTAGAGTTTATCGAAATCCCGTTCCGCAGGGGGGGTGTCTTGTTTCATTTGGATGTGTATTATAGCGTATATGCCGTACCCGTTTAGCAACTCCGTTTTGCTGCCCTGGCCGTAAACCGTTCCGGCCCAGGCCAACTCGCAAAACTCAATTACAATGTCCATACAGCGTGCAATCATATACATCTGCGTGGCCGCCCTTTGCATGGCAGCGACCTTTCCCGGCAGGACGCACGGACTCGGACTTGTTACCGAAGCCATCCTGCTCGATCTCGCCCTAGACCGAACCCTCTACGGTTATTTCAACCTCTGGGCAACACTGCTCGGTGCCCTATTCTGTATTCCCGTCGGATACCTACTCGACCGGTACGGCTGCCGAAATGTCCTTGCCGCAACACTCGTGCTGCTCGCCCTCTCCGTGCTCGCGATGAGCATCGTATATCACGAAATTGCCTTTTTCATGACGCTCGTGTTGACCCGCGGTTTTGGGCAAAGTGCGCTGGCCGTCGCGAGCATTACGCTCATTTCCAAAACATTTCCAAAACATCGACTCGGACTTTCGATGGGGGTTTATTCCGTTCTCACAACGCTGGGATTCATCATCGCATTCGGCCTGATGGGAGCCGTTCTTAATGCCGAAATCGACTGGCGGCTCGCCTGGAGCGGCATCGGCCTGCTCTTGCTGGCCGTCTATGTCCCGATGGTGCTGCTTTGCGTCAGAAAACACGAAGTACCGCCCGAAGAAGAAAATATCCCGACGGAAGACGCGGTGCAAGGCAATCCTCAAGGGGGCGTTCCGTTTGCCCGAGCACTGCGTACACAGGAATTTTGGCTCTTCGCGTTATCCATTTCGTTTTTCGGATTGGTCAGTTCGGGAATCGGTCTTTTTAATGAAGACATTCTGCGAGAACGGGGATTCGATGCCCAAATGTACCGGTTTTTGCTGGTTTTCGGCCTGCCTTTTGGTTTGTTAGGTAATTTGCTGTTCGGCATTTTGGCAAGGTATATCCGGTTGCCTATCTTGTTGACGGTTTTGCTGTTGTTGACGGGTTTGAGTGCGTTGCTGTTTCCATCCATTCAAACGGAATTTCAAATTTATGCCTATACGGTTGCCCTATCGTTCACAGGCGGGGGATTTTCGGTCATGTTTTTCATTGTTTGGGCGCATCAATTCGGCTGGCGTGATGTCGGTCGCATTCAGGGAGCGGCTCAAATGTTGACGATCATCGCATCCGCGCTGGGGCCGATCGTATTTGCGTATTCGGTGCATTGGACGCAATCGTACACGCTGGCATTTTATTTATGCGGGACGCTGACGCTGATGTTTACGATTTGGGCAGCGCGGCTGGCCTTGTCAAAAAGTCCGTCGGGGACTACCCAACCAAACGGCGGAGAGTAAAATGGAATTATGTCCGACGACGCCATTCGCAAAACGCCCCAACAATTTTCGCCCAGCCAACTGGATCGCTTGGAAGATTTATTGACGCAGGGTCTCTTGAATCACCTATCGCAAGCCGGATTTTCCCGGTGCCATCTGGGTCTGTCCGGCGGGCTGGATTCGGCAATCATCGCCTATCTTGCCGTACAGGCCGCCGGAAAGGAAAACGTCACCTGCCTTATTTTGCCTTCGCGGTTTACGTCGCAAACTTCAATAGACGATGCCGTCGAATTGGCGGAAAATTTGGATTGCCGATACGAAATTGTTTCCATCGAACCCTTATATGCCGGATTTTTGGAAACCCTACGCCCTCTGTTCGATGGCCTGCCGTTTGATACCACAGAGGAAAATTTGCAATCCCGAATCCGCGGAACGATTTTGATGGCGTTTTCCAACAAATTTCATTCGATGCTCTTAGCAACGGGCAACAAGAGCGAAATTGCGATGGGATATTGCACTTTGTACGGCGACACCTGCGGCGGCTTGGCACCGATCGGCGACATTTACAAGACGGATGTTTTTGCGTTATGCCGTCGAATTAACGAGAAAAGTCGCGTGCAATTCGGCAGGGACATTATACCGGCAAACATTTTGGCGAAACCGCCTTCGGCGGAGTTGCGTCCCAATCAGACGGATCAGGACAGTTTGCCGCCCTACGAGGTTTTGGATGCGGTCTTGCAGGCATATTATTCGGCCAAGCATTTGCTTTCGGATTGGGACATAGCCGAGGAAATTGTTGGGGTGGTGGAGTTGATGGAGTTCAAGCGTCAGCAATTCCCGCCGATTCTTTCTGTGCGTGGGGAGTGTTAGCGGCGTCCTGCGACGCTCGACTGGATTCCGGCGTACGCCGGAATGACAGTTTCCGAACAAGTCTGTCGAAGTTTATGGTATACTGCCTCGATAGCATCTTTTTAATTTTACAATGAACATTCTCGTAGTAGGCTCCGGCGGACGCGAACATGCTTTGGCCTGGAAATTAATACAAAGCCCCCGTGCCGACCACATCTTCGTCGCTCCCGGTAATGCCGGAACCGCCTCCGAAGATGCAAAAATTGAAAACGTTCCCATCAAAGAACACAATACGCCCGCACTCCTCCAATTCGCCAAAGAAAATAACATCGGACTCACCGTCGTCGGGCCAGAATTGCCACTCTGCGCCGGAATCGTCGATGCGTTTACGGCGGAAAACCTGCGTATTTTCGGTCCCAATCAAGCCGCCGCAAAACTCGAAGGAAGCAAAATTTTCTGCAAAGAAATCCTGCACAAAGGCTCCGTGCCGACCGCGAATTACCATACTTTCACGCGGGGAAGCGATGCGGTTGCCTTTCTGAATGATCGGGATGCTCCCATCGTCGTCAAAGCAGATGGACTCGCCGCCGGTAAAGGCGTTTTCGTCTGCGATAACAAGGCCGAAGCCGTCGAAGCCGTCTTGCGGATCACCAAGGGGCGCGAGTTTGGCAGTGCAGGCGACAGCATTGTCCTCGAAGAACGGCTTATCGGTCAAGAGGCAAGCGTGCTGGCAATTACCGACGGAAAAACGATTGTTACGCTCCAACCGGCCCAGGACCACAAGGCGGCCTACGATGGCGATACCGGCCCGAATACCGGCGGAATGGGTGCATATTCGCCAGCGCCCGTTGTCAATGACGATGCACTCCATTGGATTGAAGAGCATATTTTGGTGCCGACGGTTCACGCTCTCAATACCAACGGGACGCCGTTTAGGGGCGTTTTGTATGCAGGCTTGATGATGACGAAGCAGGGCCCGAAAGTTTTGGAATACAATGTCCGATTCGGCGATCCCGAGTGTCAACCGCTTCTAATGCGGCTGAAAACGGACTTGGTCGACCTATTCGAGGCAACGATTGATGGAACGCTTGAAAATATGGAGCCGTTGGTTTGGGATCCGCGGCCGGCAGTTTGCGTCGTGATGGCGAGCAAGGGGTATCCTGGAGAATACGAGAAAGGCAGTGTGATTCGCGGTTTGGATGAGGCAGCGGGAGTTCCTGATACCAAGGTATTCCACGCGGGTACGGCACTGAACGAGTTGGGCGAAGTGGTCAACGTTGGCGGCAGGGTATTGGGCGTAACGGGATTGGGCGACAGCGTTTCCGAGGCGAAGTTAGCGGCTTACACGGCGGTCAAGCACATCCGCTGGGACGGAGCCTGGTGCCGAAAAGACATTGCCGACAAGGCGAGAGGTTGACAGAGCCGTCATCCCGGCGCAAGCCGGGAACCGGGAAACGGTATGCACGCTGCTCGGCTGGATTCCGGCTTTCGCCGGAATGACGGGGGCGTCCAGAGCAATTTGAAACCCGCTCTAGATTGTGTCTCCGCACACTTTCGGCTATACTGCTCTGTACCAATGCACGAACTGCCCGCTTTACTACACGAAAATCGAACGCTGACGGACGAGCAATTTATGACATTGCTCGAAACCGAACAATTCGATGCCGACCTCGCCGCACGGGCCGATGCCGTCCGCAGGGAATACTACGGGACTGACGTCTATCTGCGCGGACTCATCGAATTTACAAACTATTGCAAAAACGATTGCCTGTACTGCGGTATCCGAAACGCCAACAAAACCCTCGAACGCTACCGACTGTCAGAAACGGAAATCCTAAATTGCTGCGAAACCGGCTACGGTTTGGGATTCCGCACCTTCGTGCTGCAAGGCGGCGATGATCCCTGGTTCAATGATGAAAGAATGCTTCACATCATTGCCGCAATTCGCAAACGCTATGAAGATTGTGCAATTACGCTGTCCTTCGGCGAAAAATCGGCAGCGAGTTACCGTGCATTTTTCGAGGCCGGTGCGAACCGATATTTGCTGCGGCACGAAACGGCCAATGAATCGCATTACCGGCAGTTGCACCCGCAGACGATGGATATGAAAAAACGGCAGGATTGCCTTTGGAGTCTCAAAGAAATCGGCTACGAAGTCGGCTCCGGTTTTATGGTCGGTTCGCCTTACCAAACGACGGAATGTTTGATTGCGGATTTGCGTTTTTTCCAGCAACTGCGTCCTGATATGATTGGTATTGGTCCTTTTATTGCCCATCGTTCGACGCCGTTTTCTGATTTTGCCAACGGGCCATTGCGTTTGACGCTTCGGATGATAGCGGTTATCCGATTGATGTTCCCGAACGCATTGATTCCTTCGACAACGGCATTGGGAACGATAGACCCGTCGGGCCGAGAGTATGGATTGCGATGCGGAGCGAATGTATTGATGCCGAATCTTTCGCCGTTATCGGTTCGGAAGAAGTATGAGTTGTATGACAACAAGATATGCACGGACGAGGAGGCGGCCGAGTGTCGTGCGTGTTTGGAGCGGCGAGTAATTGGAGCGGGCTACAACGTAGTAACGCACATTGGCAATGCGAAGCCGTTGCTGCATTAGGGCGTGTTCAAAATGGGCCTGGAACCCGCCTCTCCGTCATTCCGGCGTGCGCCGGAATGACGACGCTTGCCCCGCCGTTCCGCAATTCACTTACACTTCCCGTTCCTTGATGGCCTGTGCCTTCGCTTTCGCCTTGAAACCCGTGATTTTTCCGCCAGAGCCCGATGATTGAATCATCTCCCGAACGGCATCCTCAATGCGAATGTTCGGCTTGCGAGGAGCAATCTTGTTCGCCATCACGCCCAACGAACGAAGATGCGCATCCCGTATCTTCTTGAGCGTTTCGCCAAACATCTCAGGACGCTGTGCCGCCAACAGATACGACTTCGCCTCCGAATTGTCCGGCTGCACCAAAAGCCATTGAGCCAAGATGTCTATCGCCGGCTGAAATCGCTGCAAAGCAAGCAATGCCAACGCATACCATCGCAAGCATAACGCATCCCGGCATCCCTGTTGGTACGCCTCGCTGAGCGGTGCGAGTGCCTTATCCCAACGGCCTGTCTTGGCCAAACACGCTCCTTTCAGGGAAAGGCGAATCAAATCCAAATCGACATCGCCCCAAATCTCCGCTGCCAGTTCCGACGCCTCTTCTTCCTTGTTTTCCGAAATGTAAAGGTCCAGCAGATGCCGATTGTACTCCGTTCGGTCTTCGACCAAGTCGACATGGTCTTCCAAAATTTGGATCGCTTCTCGGTTCTTGTTTTGCAGCCGAAGGGACAGTGCCCAACTCGTCAAGGCAATTTCGCGGATTCGCAGGCGATGCCAAACGTCGAGCGAAACGCGGCCATGCTGCACGGCCGTCTCAAAAGTCCGCACGGCCAAATCGAGTTTTCCCGTCCTTTGCAGATGCGAACCCAAAAAGGTCAGCAACTGCGTGTCCACCGGAAAATGATCGAGGGCTTCGACCATAATTTTCGTGATTTCGACATCGGGAATCGGAGCGGCCGCAAATGTTTCCCAAAGATAGTAATATCCCGCAAGCCGCAGGTCGGAACGCTGCGTATCCGAGGTCAATTGGATGAAAAGCCGACGGGCATCGACGAAATTGCCGAGGACAAATTGGGCTTCGGCTCGGGCGGCCAACAGGTCGTCGCAGATATGGTCCCCATCGTTTTCCATGGCTTCGAGAATCGCGAGCGTTCTGTTGGCGTAGGTTGCCGATTTGGCGGGGTCGATTTTTTTTGTCGGAAGCAGAAATCGGCCCGGAGCGGCACTGATTTGCGTCATCAGGCCGGCACTTCGGGTAATGAGCGAGGCTTTCACTCGGCCTTGAAACCGAACGCCTTTTCGCAGGGGCATCAGTCGGGCTTCGATGGTTTCTTCGTCCAAATCGTGCCGTTGCCGGTCTTCGCGAAAATACCGATGGGCAACCATCATATAGATAAAATCCCGATTGCTGTCGCGTTCGATGAATTGCTGAAACTCGCCGAGCGTTTTTTCATCGAATTCATCGCCGGGATTCATCCAAACGAGCCAATCGAGCAGTTCGGCATCTTCCCGATGAGCGGACTCGACGCGGTCGATGAGCACATTGCGATATGCGGATTCATCGTCGCGGAAACGGTCGTTGAATACGGTAACACCGGATTCATCGACATTGACGTCATCTCCGACGGCGAGGATGAATATGTTGTCCGCGAGCGATTTTGCATTTTGGACGGTATGATGCAGGAGGGGCAGGCTGCCTTGGTCGATGACAATTCCGACGGCGATTCGGCTTCGACTGCCAGAATCAGGGACATTTTGAGCGTTTTCGGTCATATGAATCTCGGAGGGTTGTGCTGCTTTTCGCCAGCGGCCGCGTCTTTGTGAACGCGGCTACGGCGGATAAAGGAGTCTCGTTCCTCCTTATCGGCAATTTTCGTATGAAAGTTGAGGAAATTTGGTTCACCCGGAGGCTGACGCCCCCGGCTCGTGCGCTAACGCTCTTTCGCTAACCGAGCAGCGAAGAAACATAGCCGCGGCTTTGATTCGTCAAGCCGAGTGCCTGAAATCCCGCTTGAAGCAAAATCTGATCCCGCACCATATTGGAAACGGCAAGTGCATAATCCGCGTCCGCTATGATCGAACGAGCACCCGTCAACTGAACGATCGAATCCTGCAATGCGTACAAGTTGGCATCGAGCGTGTACCGCTGTTCCGCACCGATCGCACCACGCTGCGTTGAAATCTGCGAAATGGCGGAATTCAAAATTTGGTCGGCCAGAGCGGGATTTGCCGCGAGCGATGCCGCTCCACCAGCACGCAAATCGAAAAGCGTGCCGGCTTCACTGCCGACTTGATGCGTTTGCGTTCCTTCGATCGGGACTGTAACTTGTTGACTTGAAACGACATCAGGCCCAAGTTGGAAGAGTGCTCCGCCTTGTTCCGCACCGAGCGAGCCGTCCAAAAGCGGTTTGCCGAGCCAATTCGTCGTTCTGGAAAACCGGTCGATGGAATTGAGAATCGCATTCATCTGCATTTGATTGGCTTCGACCATTGCGGGCGTCATAACGCCGGTATTTGCCGCTTCGACGGCCAATCCTTTTGCTTCGTTGAGAAGAGTGCTGATGTGGCTCATTCCGCTTTCGGCAATGTTGAGCATACTGTTTGCCATCACGGTATTTTTGACCGCGGCATTGCTTGCGGTGATTTCGGAGCGGAGCAGTTCGGACGCGATGAGTCCGGCGGGATCATCTTTTGCGGAGTTGATTCGGAAGCCGGTCGATAATTGCGTCATTGTATTCGCGAGACTGGCGTAAGTCCGTTGAATTTGATGCGTTGCGGCCAGCGAATTTGCGATGGAATTGACCGATAAACTCATATTGCACCTCTTTAGCCTGTTCTAACACGTCAGTATTTTAACACGGCAAGGGGAAAAATGCCAGTGGTTCCCGTCGGGGGCAGGGCGATTCCCAAATTGGCCGACCTACCGTCCTTCCGGCGAAAGCCGGAACCCAGCCGAGGGCTTGCAAGGGGCTCCTCTGGATTCCGGCTTGCGCCGGAATGACAATCGGTGGCTCGCGCTAGCGATGCCCCTGGCCGTCGGCATCCTACCTGATTTCCAATCACGCGGAGCGAACCTTCTGCGGTTGCCGATTCGTGCGGTAAAACCCTAACCGCTCCAATGCGACGTACACATCTTCCAGCGTTTTTTCGCCGAAATTGGAAATCTGCAACAGGTCTTCCCGTCGACAGGCCAGCAAGTCGCCGACCGTGCTGATTCCCTGTTCGTCCAGGCAGTTCGTTGTCCGAACGGAGAGGCCGAGTTCGGCGGTGCTCCATTCGAGTTTCTTTTCGAGTTCTTTTTGTTCGACGTACGATTGAACGAGCGGTATTCGCGTGTTACTCAAAGGTAATTCCTCCATGAATTTAGGGTTAGGGCGCACGATAAACGCACCAAGTTTACAGCAAGCATCCTTAAGGCCGACTATTTTCCGCCGTTAGAGTTGGCCGGAGCGGTTTGGACGGCATTTGCGTGAGCAGGCGGCAACACCTCCCGCAGGACGAGCGAACTGCCGAGTCCTGCGAAAAACGCCATGAACAAAACTCCCCATTGTACAAGAGTGAGACCGTGCTGTCGGCTTGCTGAATGTGAATTTTCCATTGGATTCAGAGATACTTGGTTGCATCTAAAGGGGAAAAATCCTGTTTCCCCATGCGTGGTGTAGATTATAACATAATTTTGGATTCATTTCCAGGGCGGTTCTGACCTCCGGGAAATCCCCGTCGAAACCGGGGGGCTAACGCCCCCCGCTCTTGGTGCATCGCTCTTGGGTGCACGCTTCCCGGCCCTTACCGCTTCATAAACACGCCGCCCTGATTGAAACACAACGCAACAATCGTCGGGTGCTCGCCGTCAACGATGACTTTGCACACAATGCCCTGCGAAGTATATGCCTCCGAAATGTCCGGCATGCCCGTCCCAATGTCGGGAACCGTCAGCGTGAACTTGCCGCCCATCTCCTCCAGCAGCAACATCAGGCGGCCACCGAGCACATTCGTCAGTTCCGCAATCAAATCGCGGACAATCGTCGGATTCGAATCAACATCCTCGCCGGCATACATATTCATCATCAACGCACTGGCCAAACTGTTCGGAACAATAAACCAAACGGAATGGACATCCGGCGAATTGACTTTCATGCACGCCCAATGCCAATCTTTTTGCGTGGTTGCCATCGCGTCAAAACTTTCTTCATTCGGTCGGCCTTCTCCCGAACCGAACGAATCCGCACCCAACGCGCCCGCCATACCGGCATCTGCCCAGGGGTCGGCTGGAACGGAGGAAGCAGTTCCCCAGTCGGCATCATCGGCAGCGGCGGCTGGGCCGGGCGAAACGGCACATGCCGGGGTGGGATCGGGACTGTCGCCCCAACTTTCTTCGGCGGTTTCTTCAACGGGCGCAGGTACAGCCTCGGCGGCGTCTGTCCCCCAGGGATCGGCGGGTGCTGCTGCATCGGTTCCCCAGGGATCGGCAGATTCTGCACTGCTGCCGTCTTCATCGCCCCAACCGCTGATGCTGTGTACGGAAATATCCGGTCCGGACAGAAAATCTTCATCTTGGGCGAATTCTTCGCCTGAAACTTTGATGGAACAGGGAACGACATCGGCAAACGCCATTGTTTCCAGCGTTTCTCGAACGGCGTTGTACAATAATCTGCCGCAATTTTTTGGTAACATATTACGATAATTCGGTGATAATTCGGTATTTTATCAAACCGACGTATTGAACATGCTACACTGTTTTATGGAGGATGTCAACGTGAGGGCAAGAGTGGGGGGCGTTAGCCCCCGGCTCGTTCGAAATGGTATAATAGCCGCAATGTCCAAAAAGGCCAGCAATTATCTCGTTTATCTGTTAGTCCGAATCGTATTTTGCGTCGTCCAATCGCTGAGTTTGCGAGCCGGCGAACTCTTTGCCAATGGACTTGCAATCCTCTTCTCCCGCATCATTCCCATCCGCCGCCGACTGCTCCACGAAAATCTGCAAATCGCCTTTCCCGAACGAAATGAAAAAGAACGGCAATGCCTCATCGACGAAATGTGGAAACACCTTTTCCTCATGGGAATCGAAGTTGCACTCGCCCGGCGAAAAATCCGCGACTTCAACTGGACGGATCACATTCGACTCGTCAATGCCGAACCGCTCTTGAGCATACTGCACCAAGACCGGCCCGTGATCATCGTTACGGGACATTTCGGCAACTTTGAAATCGGCGGATTTTCGCTCGGCGTGCTGACTTATCCGTCGCATTCCGTTGCTCGCACCCTGGATAATCCGTATCTGCACAAGTTCATCAAGGACTTCCGCGAGTCGACCGGCCAGTTTCTGATTTCCAAAAACGGCGGTGCGCCCGATATTATTAGGGTGCTCGAACAGCAAGGCTTGATGGCATTTCTCGTCGATCAATCGGCGGGCCGCAAAGGTTGTATGGTCGATTTTTTTGGCAAACCGGCATCGACGTTTAAGGCGATTGCCGTGTTGGCACTTCAGTACAATGCTCCGATTGCGATATGTTTTCCGCTTCGGCAACAGGATGAGGCGGGTCGATTTCGGGCATTGCGTTTTGACATGCACATTACGGAGATTCTTGATCCGGCCAATTTGCCGTCGGAAATAGAGAATGTCAAGGATGTTACGCAATGGTTCACGCATGCTTTGGAGGCTGGTATTCGTCGTTGTCCTGAGCAGTATTGGTGGCTGCACCGACGATGGAAGGTTTAGGGGTATGTTGCACAAGGGCCGGGGGCGTTAGCCCCCGGGTTTTTCGACATATGATATTCTTTGATAGGACCAACCCGGGCGCTAACGCCCTTCGCGTCGCAATCCCTCCGCTAAACTGTCGTCGGCTCGAATTGTGCCCTCTTCGCCCTGCATACTGAGCATAATCGCCTGCCGACGCTGTAAATGCCGTTCCTGAAAATTGCCGGTACTGTCAAATTGAGTCGTCTGAGCAAAACCGGACAAGTTCCCCGCCGAAAGAATACGCAATGCTTGAATTGATGCCGTATTCGCCTGTACGGTCGTATCACCGCGATGCGCTCCGACCGGCCCGATTTCCTCGACAAAAAGATATGTCCCGTACAATGCCAAAAAAAGCAGCAGCAAGACGGCACCGTTCCCGAAATTTTCGACTTTTTCGGCATACTTCACTTTTACTCGGGACAGGAACCGCGTTGCGGTATCGAGAATCGCGAAGGAGACGAGGAATAGGGTCCAAAATGCGACGCTGTCAACAAAAAAGAGCATAGGTGCTGCTTGTTTTGCGAGCAGATAGGCGATGTCTTCCCACCACCCGACGGCAATGAGTGCGGAAAAGAGGACACATCCGAGCGTGAGGCAGTTTCCCCAAAGTCCGACTTTCCAGCGGAATCCGAACAAAACGGCAAGGATGACGAGCGGCAGAGCGTATATGTAGATATGATACAATACCTCTGGAATGGACATCGCGAACAGAACCATCGTGCAGTGCGGTGTATGAATCGTTTTCGGCATTCTAGCAGGCCGAACGGGCGGAGTCAAGCCCAAGGCTCGCCAATCAAGGGGCCAACCTAGGGGCCAATCGAGGGGGGGGGATACCCTTTGCTCATTTTCCCGCTTGACATTTCTCCCGTTCTAGTGTACCATGTGCATAGAACAGAAGCACAGCGTTTTTCAACCACATTACCAAAAAGGGCCCATATCATGTTTATTGAAATCGACCCAAGCCTGCCGCAGCCGATTTTTGAACAGGTTGCCATGCAAATCAAGTTCGCGATTGCCGCCAGAACCGTGCGGGCAAACGAAATGATTCCCTCCGTGCGTGACCTCTCCCGACAACTTGCCATCAACCCCAATACCGTCGCGAGAGCCTACCGCACCCTCCAAGACGAAGGAATTCTCGTCCCGCGACGCGGGATGGGACTGGCCGTTGCCGAACACGCCCAAACCGAATGCCAAATCCAACGGAAAGCCTTTTTCCAACAGCGATTCAGAGCATTTATGGACGATGTCGCCCGCAGCCGCTTGTCAAAAGAGGAACTGGACGAAATTTTGCAGAGATAACCAAAACCGCCACGGTGGTCGGTTGCCTGCCTTTCGATAACCCCCTAACCCATCAAACACCCATGAAACCAGCAATCACCTTATTTTACAAAGAGTTCCGCCAGCACGGTGCCTTCGCGCTGGCGATGGTCATTCTCTGCCTGCTCTTCCAGGTTACAACCTACGAATCAGGCAGATGGTCGGGAAATCATATCCCCGCCGATATGTATTTGTTCATCGCCCTCATCGTTACCGCTCTTTATGCCGCAGCGGCTGCCGCACTGGCATATTCGACAGAACATGCCGATAACACATACACCTTTTTGCGAAAGTTGCCGATTTCCGAAACATCCATCGCACTCGGCAAAATCGGCTGGGTGTTCTGCGGCACCGCCCTGGTTCTGCTCGGGAATTCCCTGCTCGCCGCCGTCTGGATTTTGCCAGGAAATGTCAATTCCAACCTCGCAGTCGCATTCGGCCTTACCATCCTCGAAATGCTTGTTTGGGGACTATTTTGGTCGACCCGATGCCGAAGCCAAGTTCACGCGATCATTGCCGGCATCGCGTGCGCTTCCCTTTCGGCTTGGTTTATTGCCAATGTGTTCAGTCCCTCCAACAATGATTCAGTCCTGTTTTACTATTCCGTCGTGCCGCATCGTTCGGTATTCATTGCCGTTATTGCGATTTTTGCCGTTTGGGGAGCGTTGCGTTGGTTTACATACGATTCGCAAAGCCCGTGGCCCAAGATAGGCAGTCGATCGCCGGCCGACTACGGATTACTCCGCTATCCGAAATGGATACAGCCGCCGTTTTTCGCGCTTGTGCATCAACACGTCCGCCATGCGTCGATCCTCTATCATATAGGCATTGCCGCATTTTTCATTTTCGGATTCGGTATCATCGGTGTTCACTTTTTAACACAACTCTATGACAACAACAATGCGTACATACAAATATGGGGCGGTTTTTATGCGGCATTATTCGCCATCATCATACTTCTGTTCTGGGGAAACATTTTTGGACATGACCAAAAGAATGACTCCTACCGCTTTCTGAGCCGATTGGGCATTCACGAAGGCAAAGTCTGGTGGAGCCGAATGTTGCCCGCCTTCATATGTTATCTGATACCATCCCTTTGCATTCTCCTTGTTTTTGCCTACGAAATGAAGCACGCGAGTCCGTACGACTGGCGAGGTATTGACACCCGATGGGATGATTTTATGTACATCTTCTCCATTGGGCTTTCCGTTTGGCTTGCCCCGTTGGCGATGGGTGCATTTTTTTCCATTTCGTTCCGCAGCCAGATGGTCGCGATTGCCCTCACCATTGGCGGCACCCTAACGCTGCTCATTTGGATGGGACTTTTCATAATGCTTTTCGGCAGTTGGGCATTATGGACGACCGCACCGCTCGCCCTCGCGTTGCTGCTTGCCTCCCGGCTTCGGGCAACGTATTGGCTTCGGGAAACGTTCACCTGGCGCAGCCGACTGATGCCGCTGATCCCGTTTTTCGCGGTGCTGTTTGCCATTTCCTTCGTTGCATTGCCCTTTGTGCGAGTCTATTCCGTCCCCTACGTTTCTTGGGCGCAGATTGATTCGTTTTTTGACCAGGCGGATTTGCAAGTCCGCCGCGACCCGGAAAAGCGGAAGGCACTGCTCCAATACATTGTCGAACGCGGGACGGTGCCGCCGGAGTACGAAGCGATGCTTGAGATGGTTTGGCATATAGATAAACCCTTTCCCGCTGGTTTGACCTATGAGGAATTCCTGTTGTTAGAATATGCGAATCATCGGCGTTATTTAGATTCGGCGGAACGGCTTTTCGCTCCCGATAACGAGCCGGATATTGCGAAAACCTTCCGCCGCTGGGGCCGCCTTATGCCGTGGGAAAGGGAACGGTTTGAACGGGCACTGCGAATTCGGCTTGTCGCAAGGCTTGTCGCCGCCGCAGGAGGCCATCCCGACCCGCAGGCGATAACCCTCACCATTTTTTGCAATCGGATGGCATATCAATCGAATTCCGTTTTTGATGAAGGACTGGGCTGGTTTTACGATGATGCTTACGTGGACTCTCCATTCGACGGATGGCGCTGGAATTGGCTACCAATGCGCGAAGTGGAATGGGCGATGGAGAAATGGTATGCGGAGTATGGTTCGCTCCCGGAATCGTTGGACGATTTGGTCGGCGTGTATCTGGATTCCATCCCGACACACCCTTTTACGGAGGAACCGGTAAGATATTATGTAGATTCTCCGCCTCCGCTGGGAGTTGGCCGTTGGGGGCTGCACATGTCCTTCACCAAGTTTGGCGGCGATCCGATTATAGATCAACGCGAGCATCGTGCGGCTTTTGATGAGAACGGCGGGACGTATTTCATGCTGGGCAACCGCGTGAATGTGCTGCTGGTGGAACCAACGGAGGAAATGTTAGAATGAGAAGGCAGCCATCAAGGTATGCAAAGGTAGACAACCGACCGCCGGGCGGTTGTGTCGCCGACAGGCGACTGGAAGGCTCTGTATGCGGAGTACCGCAGTTGCCGCCCGGCGGTCGGCAACCTACCTAGCGGCACCTACAAAGGAGAAAACCATGAAACGAAAATTAAACCATGACATACCCGATTGGGTTGCTGAAGATGCGGTTTTTTTCATTACCGTGTGCTGTCGGCAACGGCATACCAATAGCCTCGCAAGGCCGGAAATTGCCGAAAAAATTAGAGAAAGCCTCGCTCATCGGCAGTCTCTCCGGCAATGGTGGATTGTTTATGCGATGGTGATGCCAGATCATTTTCATGCCTTGTTTGTTTTTGCGCAGGGCTTTGAAATGGAACAAGTGATCGCCGATTGGAAACGATTTCATTCGTATCACTCTAAAATTGAGTGGCAAGAAAATTTTTTCGATCATCGTATTCGTTCCGAAGAATCGTTGGACGAAAAGATGGAATACATTCGCCATAATCCGGTTCGGCAGGGTTTAGTAGCCCGGCCAGAAGATTGGCGTTACGCCTGGATAGGCAACGAATTAGAAAAACAGGATGCCGACGGTAGACAACCGACCGCCGGGCGGTGACTCGATGGCGAGATGACGGGATTGCGTCAACTCGCCCCCAGGTGCGGCTACGCCGCAGTTGCCGCCCGGCGGTCGGCAACCTACCAAACAACCACCTGCCGTATACCCCCCTTAACCCCTTAACCCCCCCCTTAACCCCCTTTACAACCATGACAAACGACATCGTAATTGACCTTTCCAATGTATCCAAAGCCTTCGGCAAACACGCCGCCTTGGATAATGTTACCTACCAAGTCCGCAAAGGCAGCGTCTTCGCCCTGCTCGGCGAAAATGGTGCCGGTAAAACCACCACCATCCGAATCCTACTCGGACTCTGCGAACCCGATAGCGGTTCCCGATCCGTTCTCGGACTCGACAGCAAAAAACACGACCTGCAAATCCGGCAGTCCGTCGGTTACGTGCCCGAACAACCAATCCTCTACGATTGGATGACCGTGGATGAAACCGGCAGATTCTCCGCGTCGTTCTATCCCGAAGGCTATTTGGCCCGTTATCATCATTGGCTCAAAGAATACGATTTGCGGCCCGATGCGAAAATCAAAACCTTATCCAAAGGGCAACGGGCAAAAGTATCGCTTTCGGCGGCACTGGCACATGATCCCGAACTCTTGATTTTGGACGAACCCACTTCCGGTTTGGATGCGATGGTTCGCCGCGAATTTTTGGAGAGTATGGTTGACCGAGCTGCGACGGGCCGGACGGTATTCTTGTCCTCGCATCAAATCAGCGAAGTGGAGCGCGTTGCGGATATGGTTGCGATTATGAAGAAGTCGCAGATGCAACTCATCGAGCCGTTGGACGAGTTGAAGAGCCGAACGCATCTGATTACGGCAACGTTCAATGAGGAGCCGACGATATGGGAGGGCGAACCGTTGATGGGCCAGGTCATCGAGCAGCGGATCGACGGTCGGGAATTGCGTTTATTGGGACATGGCTTGCAAGACAATGCGGACCGGATACTTCGGGAGCGTTCGGATATTGCGAGATACGAAATCCGCACGCCGAGTTTGGAAGAGATTTTCGTGTCGTATATGAAATAGTTACACCGTTGCGTTATACTGTTGCAAAATATCCCTTCGGGCTTGCTCAATCTGCTCGTCGTCGATATGACCCAACTGCTTCAATCGCCGACGCATTTCATGCTCCTCCGTCGGCGAAAAATGACGCGTTACACGAGCAATCAACGTCGGCTCCGCGCCGATCAATGCCAACATCGCCTTCGTTAAATCAATCGAACGAAACAACGTTCCAAGGTCCGCATCGCTCAACATTTCCACATCATCAAACGATTCCAATGTTGCCGACTGCCGCGCGGGACGATATTGATGCCGATAACGAACTTTGAGTGCGGACTCGATTTCCTGCACAACTTGTGCATCCGGCATTTCATAATGCTCGAGCCGGTTCCCGATTTCCCTCTGCAATTCCACCGGGAAAACGGATAATACCAACTGCATCTTCGATTGCGGTAAATGAGCCAACACAACGGCAATCGCTTGCGGATGCTCGTCAATGATTGCATGAGCAATATCGTGTGCAGACCAATTCCGCATAAAATCGAATGACCGAACGGGCGGAATCATCGACTCCGCGGTATACTTTGCAGGAGCATTTTGCACCGCAGGCCGTTTCGGCATCGTGTACGTCGCTTGCGGCGGCGGTGCCGGTGCGGCAAATTGATATTCGCGGTATGGGCCTGTCGGTTTCCAACCGGCGGTATGCAGAAACTCTTCATCGAGCCGATGCGACTCATCGACCGACACGTTTCCGTGCCGAAGGGCCATAATTTCGCGCCGTATCATCCGTGCGGACTCTCCATCGAGTCGGCTCAAAAGTTGATCCGCTTCGGCATAGCCCAAATTGCTCAAAAATAATGCTGCTTTTTTTAGTCCGTTCATGGGTGTAGGAGTTTAGGAGTTATCCCTTCAAGTCGTGATCAACCAGCACGGCCGTGCCGATCCATTGCCGTACTATCGCGGCGGCGGCCTCGGGATTGCTGCGTATCATATCGGCAACATCGTCCAATAATGTGTGCAATCCCGGCAAGTCCTCAAAATTACGCAATGCCTCTTCGGCTGCAATCCGCTCTTCTTCCAATCGCAGCTCTTCTTCCGCCGCAAGACGAGCCATCAATTCTTCTTCCGTTGGGTCGCCGCGAAGTTCACGGAGCCATTCCTTGTATTCCGCCTCGAGAACTTCCATCGGGTTGCCCAAAATATAGGCTCGCTGACGATTCGCGATCCGACGGGCCACACGAATCGGCTCCTGCTTCTTAATCAGCGAAATCACATCCAACAACATCTCCTCGCGCGGCGAATACATCTTGCGAGGCAGTGCTCGCTTCCGATCAATCGCATCAATTTTCTCGCCGGCTGCTGCTATGTAATGTACTATATCTACGGGAGCGAGCCGTTGGGGATAAATCGAATCGTTGACTTCCAGGCGAATCATCAACGCATCGAAATCAACTTCTTCGAGCAGTTCGCTGATTTTTTCATTCTTTTCGTGCCGACTGTCGGAACGTTCTTTTTCGTATTCCGCAGCGTCGGCAACGTCCATAATTTCGCCGACCAGCCGGGAATACTCTTTGCCGGCAACTTTCCGTCGCCGAACGACTTCAATGGTTTCATCGACTCGGGCAACGGACGCAAAAAGTTTGTGCAACTCATCTGGAGTCAGTCCGTACTTCGCCTGGACAAACTCCGCGAGTTTGTTCGGCAAGACCGGCTTCTTGGAATAATCCGGTTCAACGGGTTTTGGCTTCTTCTTTTTTTTGCGTCTAAACATTGCGGTTTTGGAGGAGACAGGAGGCAGGAGTCAGGAGTTAGGAGACAGGAGGGCAGTTCGATATGCGTGCAGTAACCGCCCAATTTCGTCTGCTAAGTCCCAAATGCTGTTATTTTGCATGTATCCGAGGTCTTTGGCAAGGATGAGGTAATAACGGCATTCTTCCAATGAGCCTTCCGATATGTTAAGCATTCTGGCTTTGTCGGCCTTGGACTGTTTTCTAAATCCTTCGGCGATATTTGCAGCGATGGATACGGCGGCTCGACGAAACTGCGATGTCAATCCGTACATTTCCTCTCGCGGAAAATCCGAACGCGTACTCCGATATACCGCAAGTACAAACTGATGCGATTTTTGCCAAACAATCAAATCACGAAAACTCCGTGCAGGCTGCATTTTCTCTCTCCTCTATTCTGACTCCTAACTCCTGACTTCTGACTCCTAACTCCTGACTCCTTTCTCCTCTATCCTAACTCCTTCCCTACTACGTCTTCGCTTCTACTAGCACCGACGTCCCGATCCATTGTCTAATCACGGCGGCGGCGGCCTCGGGATTCTTGGCGATCAATTCGGCAATCTCATCTCGCAACGAACGCAAATCGCCCAGTTCCCCCAACGAATTCTCAAATTCTTCGTCTTCCTCATCGGCTAACTCCGCCAAACGGCGGGCCTCTTCCTCCAGGCGACGCTTCTCTTCCAAACGAGCATCAATCGCTTCGAGCGGCGTTTCCAAACCCTCATAAATTACGATAGGCTCCGGCTTCTGCGGCTTCGATATGAGCCATAATACCAAAAGGCCGCTGAATACTAAACCCATCAAACTAAGCGTTTGCCAATTTTGTTGCAAAAATAACACGATATGCTCCCAAGCCGTCAGTTCTTCCTCTTCGGGTAAGAGACGATTATAGAACGTTATATTGACCAGATCCATCGGGTCTTGCCGATTAGACAGTCGATAGGTTTCGATCAACTTGCCGATGTCCCTTTTTGTTGCGAGTTCAAAATCGGCTTCTGCCGCGAGTATATCCGCTTCGGTTGGCGTTGCGTCCGGGTTGCCGAATAGTCGGTTTTGCGCCCTCCAAATGTCAACGATGTAATCACGCGGTACTCGAATCGATATGGTAACTTGCTGGGGAATAAACGGCAATTCCGCCCTTTTCGTTTCCGTACCTTGCAGCGCGTTCGTATGTTCGGATTCGCTTCTACTTTCTTCCGTGCGGTCTCGCGGCGTAACATTCCCCGTCGGGTCAATCAGCGGAGAACCCCATTGCGCAACTTGACCAGGCCGGAAAAATCGGTCATACCCTTCGCGGAGAAAATCATAGTTCATCGTATGCCGAGTCAATTCCGTCGGCTTCCCGTGCTCGATGTTAAAACGCTCTTCCGAACGATAGGTCGTTAAAACAACATTCGTTTCGACTCGCAATCCTTCGATGTTCGGCAAGTGCTCGAAAATCCGTCGATTCCATTCATCTTGGTATCGCGTTTGGTGCCGTTGATAAGTCCCTTGCGCTCCGCTTAATTCTTCGCCGCTACCGTCGTAGGAACGGTTATTCTGCGCATCAATGATTCGGATTTCCCGCATATCGGTAATGCCAAAAGCCGGGGCAACGATGTTGCCGATGGCGGTAATCGTTTCAATGGGAAGCGGCTTATTTTCAATCGCTTCAATCGTGACACTCGCAGAAATCTGTTGGGTGCGTGACCAAACGTTGCGATCCCAAACGGGACGTTTATGGCTGATGATAGTAGCATAGGCGATACCGGGAAGTGTTTTGATTGCCGCGGCAAGAGTTTTTTCTGAGGCGGCATTCATTTTTTGATCCATAATTTTGGCATTATGCCAGGGGTTCAGTCCGTCGGCGGTATCTTGCCGGGCGGTCGTTGTTTGAGCGGTCACGTTGGCCAAAGCCAGGGCGCCGATGAAGAGATGTTGTCGATCCGCGGGAACTTGCAATTTGTCGCCGACCCAATGATGTCCTCTCAAGCCGGCGTTGGCGAGAGCGGTATCGGCCGCGCGCGCTTGGATTCGATCGAACATATGTCCGTTGAAGATGAAAACGGTTTGCGTTCTCGGGTCTGCTTGCTGTACGCTTCCGACGATAAGATAGCCGAGCGAAATAAGGAGAGTCATCGCAAGCAGAGCGGAGACGATTCTGTTCCCGAGCGTCATGCTCAAGTACAAATCCTGTAACTTCGCGTAGTTTTGCAGTAGGTATGTTTTGACTTTTTCCATAGTTTTTAGGAGTTAAACTTAAACCCGCATATTCTGTATCTCTTGATACGCGGCAACGAGTTTGTTTCTGATTTGCATCATCATCTTGAACGCGATGTCGGCTTTTTGCACGGCCGTCAGGACTTCGGCCATTCCGATTTCGCCGCCGCACATCAATTTTTCAACGGCACTGTCGGCACGCTGCTGCAACATATTCACTTCGCCGACACCGCCGAGCACCAAATCTTTGAACGTCGTGTTCTTAATTTCCTTGACGGTCATCGGACGGTCGTGATTGTCCATTTTATGGCTCAACCTTCCCATCCCGGTTCGGGGCTCAAGTTCACCCAGGGTGTGCTTGTTTGCTCCCGTCCCAACTCCGCTGTATATTCCGCTGAATATCCCGCTTGGTAATCCGCTGATTCCGTTCATTGGTTGTTAAGGAGTCTGGAGTCCGAATACTTTTGTTCTAACTCCCATCTCCTGACTCCTATTTCCTTAAGTAATAATTCTCAACGACTGATTCGCCATTGATTTGGTAATATCCATTGCCCCGAGGTTGGCCTCGTAAGATCGGCCGGACTCGATGGCATCAGTAAATTCGGTTACGAGATTGATTCTCGGCAAATTGATGAAACCTTGTTCGTCGGCGTCGGGATGGTCGGGCGAATACTTTCGTATCGGCGGCAGTTCATCCCGGGCGATTTCGCGGACGATCACGCCGGCGGAGCCGTTGCTGCCGATGGTGTCGTCGGTTTGAAAGCGGACGAATCGGGGATCGTAGGGTTTTAGGTCTCCGTTTTCATTTCGAGTCGAAGTAATGTTTGCCAAATTGCTCGCGATCGCGGTCATCCGAATTCGCTGCGCGATGAGACCGCTGGTGCTGACATCCATGGTTTTGAGCATAGTAATTTCCTCGATTTCGACTACTTTTTTCAACATCGGGATAGTAGGGAATTTCGCCCGCGTCGGCAAGAGCAAAAAATTGGGAGGGGGCATTGAGAGGGGGGCAACAAACGTCGGGATAACGCAAAAGTGCTTCCCCGAAGCGCTTCCCGGAAATCGCCCTTTATCGGATTCCAAAAATTCGCTAGAATCCGCTCCGAATGGAGCAGACCCATACTTACCCGGCGGAAACGTCCATCTTCGCTCGACCTCTTTGGTCCCTCACTCTTCTCTGTTGCCGATTTCCGGTTGCAGTGCTCGTTACCGCTGCAATCCTCGCCTGCGCAGGGCTCTATTGGAGTCACGAAAATCTTGGCCTCAAAATGAGCCGACTCGACCTCATCAATCCCAATAGCAGTTTCAACCTTCTCTGGCTCGATTACATTGATGAATTCGGGGATGATAATGAAGTCATCGTCGTCGTCGAAGGCACCGAGAACAACGATGTCATTGCCGTTCTGCAACTCCTTTCCGATAAAATTGCCGAATTCCCCGAATTTTACCAGGGCATTCTGCACGGCGTGGACCTGTCGGCCATCCAACAAAAAGGCCTGCATTACATTCCCCTCGAGGATTTGCAGGCAATAGAAATGTTCGTGAAGGAATCCATGAGTCGTCCCGCCATGCAGGGGGATTCGCACATTCCCGTCCCCGCCAATCTTCTCGCCACGCTTTCGCAAAGCAAAATCGGCGAAGGCGCGATGGATTATTTCCTTTTCCCGACCGAAGAAGGCGTCATCGGCTTCGTCCTTCTCCGGCTCATCAATATCGACAAAACGCAGTTTTCGCAGGGCACCGAAGCCATCGGCAATTTGCGGAGCATCATCGGAGAAGTTCGCAACGAATATCCCTCGCTGCAAATCGGACTGACCGGCATGCCGATTCTCGAATACGACGAAATGGCAATGAGCAACGAAGCGATGGCGAAGGCGACGGCTTTGGCCTTCATCGGCGTTTGCCTGATTTTTATGGCAGGTTTTGGTTCATTGCGGCATCCCTTCCTTGCCGTCATCGCGTTGGCAGTAGCATTCGCTTGGACGATGGGATACATTACGCTGGCCGTCGGACATTTGAACATTTTGAGCATCGCGTTCGGGGCGATGCTCATCGGATTAGGCACGGATTTCAGCGTACATTACCTCGGGAAATATCTCGATTTACGGCGAAGCGGCGGGGATGTGATTGAATCGCTCTGCCAATCGGCACGTCTCGTCGGGCCTGGTATCATGACCGGAGCACTGACCACGTCGGCGGCATTTTTTGCGGCATCCTTTGCCGAATTTACGGGCGTTGCCGAACTCGGTATCATCGTCGGCGGAGGAATTCTCTGCTGTGTCATCTCGACGTTTACCGTCTTTCCGGCAATGATCGTTTTAATGACGATTCGCTCTGCCGCGAGGAATGCAAAGAACGCTCCCTCCTACAATCTTTATGACATTCGGCCTGCAATCAAGCCGTTTTTTCTTTTTCCCAAAATCACGCTTTGCCTGTTTATCCCGGCTTTTTTGTGTCTGCTGTTCGGCATTCCCAAAGTATGGTACGACTACAATCTGCTGAATTTGCAACCGGAAGGCTTGGAAAGCGTCGAATTAGAGCAACGGCTTCTTTCGCTGGATGTCGAGCAGGGCGGTAAAAATGTTTGGTTTGCGCTGTCGATTGCGGAAACCAAAGAAGAACTCTTGGAACGCAAAAAACGCTTCGAAGAAAAATATCCTGAATTGAAGACCGAAGAGATCGCATCGTTCTTTCCCGATGCGGACCCGGAGCGGATTCGCATGATCCAATCGCTGGCCGACATGCTGGCGTATATCCCGTCAGCCGCGTTGCCCAACGATGTGTATGCCGACCAAACAGTGCACGCATCGTCGGGTGATACGGCTCACAATCTGCTGCAAACGCTCAAAGCGATGGCGGTGCCGGAACCGCCGACGATTGATGACTTGCCGGAATCCTTGGTTTCGCGATTTGTGGGACAACGCGGCAAGCATCTGATGCGAATCTACACGACGGCGAATATCTGGGATATGGACGAAATGGAAAAGTTCGTTGCGTCTGTTCGGGATATTGACCCGGATGCGACGGGTAGTCCGTTGCAAACGTATGAGTCTTCCATTCAGATGCGGGATGGATTTATTGCGGCGGCGTTTTATGCCTTGGCGGCAGTGCTGATTTTTACTTGGATTGATTTTCGCAGTTTTACGGCATCATTTGCGGCTTTGCTTCCGATGTTTTTAGGTCTTGCGATGATGTTTGGTTTGCTGGGCTGGCTTGACATCCCGCTCAATCCGGCAAATATGATCGTGTTGCCGTTGGTGATCGGAATCAGTATCGACTACGGTATTCATTTGATCCATGATTTCCGCAATCGCTTGACGCAGGAATATACTGTTTCATCTTCGACGGCAACGTCGATCTTGATTACTTCGTTAACTTCCTCGGTGGGCTTTGGGAGTATGATGATCGCATCCCATCAGGGATTGCAGAGTTTGGGTCGGGTATTGGTGATAGGGATGACGTGTTGTTTGATCACATCGGTAATCATATTACCGGCGATATTGAGTTTATGTTCTCGGAGTCATACTACTCGCGATGTACCCAGAGAACCGAAGCCCAAACGGCTCACTCGCCGTGCGGAAGCGTGACGGGATACTCCCATTCCGGTTTTGTTCCTACATCCCGAATCGCCGGACGGCAAGCGTTACATTTTGGCCGCCAAAACCAAAACTGTTGCTCAATGCCACATCGCATTTCGCCTTCCGTGCCGCATTGGGTACATAATCCAAATCGCACTCAATATCCGGCACCGAATAATTCATCGTCGGCGGCAAAATCCCGTCGCGAATTGCCAATATGCAATAAATCAGTTCGCTCGCGCCCGCTGCCGCGATCAAATGGCCCGTCATACTCTTCGTACTCGAAACCGGTATCTTGTACGCCCTATCTCCAAAGACCGTTTTGATCGCAAGCGTTTCGATCCGATCATTGACGCTCGTACTCGTTCCGTGTGCGTTAATGTAATCGACATCATCCACCGACAAACCGGCATCTTCCATCGCCCTTTTGATGCACGCGACGGCACCACGCCCTTCGGGATGGATGTCGGTGATCCGAAAAGCATCCGAAGTCGCTCCGTAACCAACCAGTTCGGCATAGATTTTTGCACCACGTGCTTGCGCATGTTCAAGCGATTCCAAAATCACGATTGCGGCCCCTTCGCCGATCACGAAACCATCGCGCTCCTTGTCAAAAGGCTTGGATGCCCCTTGCGGATTGGCATTGTTCGTACTCAATGCCGTCAGCAAATTGAAGCCGGTAACGCCAAAAGGATGAATCATCGAATGCGCTCCGCCGGCAATCATAATGTCCGCTTCGTCGCGTTTGATAAGTTGGGCGGCTTCGCCGATTGCCTGCGCGCTGGCTGCACAGGCCGTCAGGCAATTGATGTTCGGCCCGAATGCCTCGAACATGGCGGCAAGATGCGCGGCGGGCATGTTGGGCTCTTGTTCGAGTTCTTTGACCGGATCGAGAATTTCGAGGCCCCGTGCGATGAATTTACCCATATCGAACGGCCCGTCGGCTTTGGAGCCGTTGCCGTCGTCGAGGGCGGCAAGCACCATATCCGTAAAGTGCCCGAAATCCTGTTTGCCTTCGCCTGCACCGGTATAGATGCCAAAACGGCCGGAATCGTAGGCGTATGCTTTGGTTTTGGTGTTTGCATCCCAGAGGCCGGCATCGACCATTGCTTTGAAGCCGGCACCGAGGGCGAATTTGGTATGTCGGTCTTGGAGTTGCCAATCGTCGGGATTTTCTTTGATGGCGGCCATATCGAAATCTTTAACTTCGGCGGCGATTTGAGTGGGAAAACTTTGGGCATCGAAGAGGGTGATGTTCCCGACGCCGGATTGGCCGGTCAAAATTTTTTGCCAAACGGTTTCGACGTCGTGTCCCAGGGGTGTAACCAATCCGATTCCAGTGATAACAACTCGGCGATTCATGTATTGTGTGAAAAAGTTAGCCGCCGAGCCTACCCGGCGCATCCCGATTGCATTGTACCATGGCGAGTTGGATTCGTAAATGCTTGCGGCCTCGCACCTCTTTTATTGTGCGAGCGTTTGGAAGTATTGGGCGATTTTTTCGATCAGCATCGGCGTACGCGGCCCCGGAATGCTTGCGAAATCATCCGTCAGCACCAAGATATGCCGGTTTTTGACCGCCGGAACACTGGCTCCCAAACTTTGCCAATCAGATACATTCTCCGCTTCGTCCCGACCCCTAAATTGAATATCTATAATCACATCCGGTGCCAAATGAATCACTCCCTCCGCAGAAAGCATCGGAGCAAGCAAACCAATGGATGCAGCCGCATTTTCCCCGCCCGCTTTTGCAACGACTTCGCTCAAAAAAGAATCCGTACCGGCAACAAACATATTCTGAATGCGGCCCGTCCCATACGACCGTTCAATGCAAATCAATGTCCGTATCGGCGTCCGCCCTTGCGTTTGGGTTGCAAAAGCATCTAATCGAGCCTGCAATTCTTGCCGTTTTTGTTGAGCGGTTGCCAACACTTCCGGGCAAAAAAGTTCGCCGATCATCAAATAGGAATCCAGCACTCCATCCAGCGTGCAATGGTTAACGGTCAGCACGGGAATAGACGATGACTGACGGATTGGCGTGTTTTCGTTGAGTACGATGATTAAATCGGGCTTCAATGCAATGATTTTTTCCCGATTCATATCGAAGTGTCCGCCGATTTTTTCAATGCGTGCCGTTTCGGGCGGATATTTCGTATAGGACGAATCGCCGACGATTTTGCTGCCCAATCCGATGTCGAACAGCACTTCGGTGATGCTCGGCATTGTTGAAACAATCCGTTGCGGCGGCGTGTTTGGCCGCTCCGGCGACGCGGCCGGAGGAATGCAACCCAAAAATAAAAATGGAATGAACAATCGGTACATGGTTTTACGGAGAAACTCCTGGAACATTTCTCGAATTGGTGCGGATTCATCCTCGTCATTCCGGCGAAAGCCGGAATCCAGCCGATGGCGTGCAGGGCATTCCCTGGATTCCGGCTTGCGCCGGAATGACGGTTTTCTGTCCATGCAATACGGGGGCCGTTACGGGCTCTGTGTAAAGTCGGTTACATTTCCGCTCCCATTTCCCGGGATCGCAATGTTGCGGCTTCGATCGCTTCGATGAGAGATGCCCGAAAATGGGACTTTTCGAGAACATGGACTCCGCTAATCGTCGTTCCACGCGGACTGCAAACCTTGTCTTTCAATACCGCCGGATGCTCGCCCGTGTGCGAAACAACCATTGCGGAGCCCAAAACCGTTTGGGCTGCTAACTGCGTTGCTTGCTCCCGCGACAGCCCCATCTTCACGCCGCCGTCTGACATCGCCTCAATCATCATATAGACGTATGCAGGCCCGCTGCCCGATAGACCGGAGACGGCATCCAGTTGCCGTTCTGGAAATTGGATGGCAATTCCAACGGTTGACAGCAAATCCGTTGCTAATTGAATATCATCTTTGCTAACACCATCCGAGACGGCAAACCCGCTGACGCCTTGTCCCACCAAGCACGGCGTATTCGGCATGACTCTGACCAGCCGTGCCGTGTTTCCCATATCTTTTAGATATGTTTGGATGGAAACGCCTGCCGCAATCGTTATCCAAAGGGGATTGTATCCGCTTGCACGCAGGGAGCCGATGGTGCGTAAGACTTCCTTGACTTGCTGTGGTTTCACGGCCAGGATCACGACATCAGAGCCCGCAACGAGTTCGCGGATATTGGCCGTTTTTTTCCCGCCCGTTTGTTCGACAAACCGTTGGGCGGCATTAGGATTGACGTCGTACCCAAAAATTGCCTCTTTAGTGATCGACTGCGTTCTAAGAAACCCGCCGGCCAATGCCCGGGCCATGTGGCCTGTCCCGATAAATCCAATGCGCTTGTCCATAGTCGTTAATGCGTGTGGAACGGTACAAAATGTTTGCGTGGCGGCTAGCCACACATCCGCATTATACTCGAAGGTTGCCTGGGATTCACTATAGGGTTAGGGGCAAGCAAACACCCGGAGCACGGCCGATGTGTGGTCGAAAACGGCAATTCTGCCGCCGGAGAGCGGAACCGCCGAAAAATCGCGTCCGCCAGGCTGCATCGGCAAGCGACCCAACTCCGACGGGAGATTTTCCAGTATGTCCCAACCCGCTACGACGCCATCGAGGTCTATCCCCCGAAAAATCTTGACCCGCGAAACCGACTTTTCGACCGTCAATATCCGCCCATCGTCCAGCACCGCCAAGCCGATCGGATTGCAACATCCCGCAAAACCGGCCAAATCGCTCGTCGGCTCGCCCCAACTCAATTCCGGTCGAATTTCGCCGTCCTGCGTAAAAACTTCGACCCGATGCTTGCCCGGATTCGCAACATACAATAAGCCGTCGTGAGGCGAATACGCCAGAACCATCGGCGAGGCGTAAACGACGAATTCCCCAAATGTTAAATCGAGGTTGCCGTACGTGTTAAATCGGTAGACACAACGCTTGCCCGTATCCGCGGCAAAAAGGTAATCCGGCGTCAAAACGAGGCTTCGGATATTGACCTCGCTGTCCAAACTCCACAAACCGATTTCGCCGGTTCCACGCAATTCCCCTTCCGTAGCATCGGGCAACATCTTGGTCGGCTTCCATAAAGGCTCTTCCCTCCATGAATTTTCGAGTCGGCCTTCGGATGTATAGATGGCGATGCAGGTTGGATGGGCGACGACAATTTTGTCCGTGAAAATCGTATCGGCCGTTCCGAGGGCGATTGCTCGCGGTTCTTCCGGCAGATTGATGGTTTGCTGCAATCTGCCGGTTTCATCGAAAAAGCAGAGCGAATGCGGGTCGGCCGTGCCGATGATGAACGTGGAGTCTTTCCAAACGGCAAAGCAGGTTGGCTGACCGACAATCGGGCAAACGAATAGGGATATTTGTTGATAGGTAATCAACTCCGGCGGGATATACCGATAATCTTTTCTTGCCGTTGCGGCTTGGCGGTCTTGGCGGTTTTTGTATTCGAGGACAAGCAACACAGCGGCGGTCGCGATGCCGAATAGGAGAAAAAAAATTCCCGTGGAAAGGAACTGCGAATCCGGTTTTTGTATGGGCTTATTCATGTTTTCTGTCATCGCCTTGAGGCGGATTTGAAGCAGTCCGAACCGCTGGAGTACAAACCGCTGGAGTGTTGGCGTGGCGATACAGCAACGCTAAAATGCAGCCGGTGAACGCCAAACCGGCGGCAATGAAAAATGCCTGCTGCGGCTCAAACGATGCGTAAATTCTCGGACCAACCAACGCTGCCAACGAAAAAGCACAAAATAATATCGCATAATTCATCGCCATATTCTTCAAACCAAACGACTCCGCACAAAATGACGGAAACAAACCAAGATAACCGCCATACGTGATGCCCATCACGACCGTAACCGCAATGAGAACCGTCGGATTCGTCGGCAACGCCAATCCAAGCATCATCAACGTCGAAAGCGTATACATAATGATCAAAGCATTGACCCGCCCCAGGTAATCACTGATTGTTCCCCAAAGAAATCGCCCCAGCGCGTTTGCAACCGCCAACACCCCAACCAAATAGGCGGCCTGTTCCAGCGAAAAACCGCCGATGCTCTGGAAAATGCCGCTTGCCGCACTGTATATCATCATCCCGGACACGATTCCCAAGAAAAACAGCGTGAATAGCAGCCAAAATTTCCCGGTGCGAAGCATCCGCGTCCAAACGACGTCGTTGCCTGTCGGCGTGCTTTGGGCTGCCGTTTGCGGTTGCGGCGGGGCCGGCATCAGAATGGCAGCACTCATCATCAGAAAACAAATGACGCCGAGGATGTTCAGAACCTGTTGGATCGCAAATCCTTCGGCAAGCAGTGTTGCGCACAGCGGGGCCATCCAGATGGGCCCGAATCCGAGAGCGGCAACGGCCAAACCGGATGCGAGGCCTTTTTTATCAGGAAACCAGCGGACGGCATTGGCAACGATGGGGCCGTATGCCAAACCGCTGCCGAAGGAAAGCATAAATCCGAAGGTAATGCAAAGCACATAAAAATTGGTAACGAATCCTGACGAAAAGACACCAACGCCGAACACGACGGTTCCGAGAGCGATGGGCAGGCGGTGTGAAATTTTTTCCAGGTATCCGGCAAGCAGCATCCCGAGGGGAATGAAAATGCAGGCCATTGCAAAGATTACGGCGAAGCAGGATTTGATTTCGGCGGGGTTGGTAATTCCGAGCAGTCCTTCCATCATAGGCGTACTGATAACGCTTGCGGCATAGACGACGCCTTGTGCGAGATTGGCGATGATTCCGAGCGAGAGGATAAACCAGCGATTCATCGGGACCGTTGAAAATGGAGCACCAACTAAGGCGGCATTCTAGCGTTTTTGTGTTTGGAATACAAGGCGTCAACAAAAGCCGGAACCCGGCGGAATCGGCATCACACGCAATGTCTGGGTCCCGGCTTGCGCCGGGATGACGGCTTTATGATCACGCCTCCGGTGCAGTTTCTTCCGGTTCAGATTCTTCCAGCGTCGTTTCCTCCGGTGCGGGCTCCTCTGTTACAGCCTCTGCCGGTGCAGGCTCCTCTGTTGCAGCATCCTCCGGTGTCGTCTCTACCGGTGCAGTTGCCTCCGGCACGACATCTTCCGACGCATTTTCCTTGTACTGCTCTTCCTGTTCGGCATAGCGTTCCGCCTGCTCAATGATCGCATTCGCCGCCTCTTCCGTCAAATCGCCCATCTGCATCAAGTCGTTCGGCTCGATAATCGAAAGGTCATCAAACGATAAAAAGCCTTCGCCAACAAGGCGATCCGCCAAATCAGGACTGATGCCCTCAATAAGACCGTAACCCTCGACCGCTTTCTCCAAGTCGGCTTCCAATTCCTCGCGCGTCATAATTTCGACATCCCAACCGACAAGTTTGCTGGCAAGCCGAACATTTTGGCCCTTCCGACCAATCGCCAACGAACGCTGATCCTGCCGAACCAACACAACAGCCCGGCCAAGCATGGAACACAATATCACTTCCTCGATTTCCGCCGGACGCAACGCATTCGGGATGTACTCCTGCAAATCCTGATGCCAAGGAACGACATCAATCCGTTCGTTATTGAGTTCATCCGTTACATTTTTGATTCGGCTTCCCCGCATCCCGATACAGGCACCCACACAGTCAACCCGTTGATCGCTGCTGTACACGGCAATTTTCGTCCGATACCCCGGCTCCCGGGCAATGCCCTTAATTTCAATGACGGCATCCTGGATTTCCGGTATTTCCTGCTCAAAAAGCATCTGGACGAATGCCGGACGAATTCGGCTTAAAACAACACGGACTTTGGAGCCGGATTTTTTGACATCCGTGATAATTCCGCGTACACGGTCGCCGACGTTGAACATTTCGCCGGGAATGCGGTCGCTTCGGGGCAGAACCGCCTCGACACCCGGCAGAGTCACGATGATTGCACCCGGCTCGCGAAAAAGTTCGTCGGCGTCTTTTCCTCGCCGAACGCCTTCGATTTTATGGACGAGTCCCGTAACCATTTGGCCGATTTGCGTGCGTTGTTCCTCGTAGATTGCATCGCGTTCGGCTTCTTTGATTTTTTGGATGATAACCTGTTTTGCGCTTTGTGCTCCGACTCGTTCGCCGATTTCCTTTGGCGAGACAGGCTGTCCGTCTTTTGTTCCGCTCACTTCGCCGGTTTCTCGGTCGATGTGGATTTCGACTTCAACCAATTCACCGTATTGCCTTCGTGCAGCGGTTGCGATAGCAGATTCCACGCCGGAAAAGACAATTTCCTTGTCGATTCGTTTGTCGCGGTGGATAGCATCGACGATTTTTAGTATTTCGCTGGCATTCATTATATTTTGGCGTTTGGTAACAAGCGCAATTCTCACGAGTCGGGAGTGTTCCTCCGTCAAGCGGAATCGCCATTGTACAAAGAATCGGCGAAAAGTCAATGCCCGACTCCATTTGGACTTGTGGGCCGCGGAAAACTTCCCCGGGTATTCCGCTCCCGGCGATACCGTTCGGGAATCGCATCGCCGGGCTGCCAAGAACCTGGACCGGGCGACCAGCCGCCAGAGCCCGCGGATTCGCCGCTCTGCCCCTTCACGAATTCAAGCAAAACCTTGGCATGCTCCGGCGGATTGTCTAGCAATGCCAGCAAACGCATCCACTGCTCATCATCCAGCACATCGAACATCTTTGTCCGAAACTTCGTGGAAAAGGCCCGACTCTGAGATTGGACTTCGTCGCTTATCCGCTTGAACTCTTCATCTTCCGCCTGCAATTTTTTCTCGATTGCAATCATCTTTTCGACCAATTCGCTGCCGTCGCCCATTCCTCCTTGCTTTTCAAGTTCGTCATGCGCTTTGTTCAATAAAACCAGTTGACGGCTTGCGAAATACTCAAGATTTTCCTCGAATTCCGGTTCGAGTTCCTTTTTGATGCGTTCCATTTCTTGTTTTTGGGCATCGGTCAGATGGAGAGCATCGAACATCATCGGCGAAAAATTCGGCATCACATTCATGGTTGTCAGGAGCGTTTCGTTGATTTTTTGCTTCTGTTCCGGTGTCAAAACATTGTCGACGGCATCGAACAGAGGATTCATGATCAATGCCGTTTGTCTGTTTCCAATATCGAGATACCGGCTAATGGTTTCCGCGTCGGCATTGCTCAGGAAGGGATCATGAGGATCATGGAGTGTCATTTGTTCCTCGGCCAATTTTTGGAATTCGGGATTTTCCGGCAATTCCTGCAAGATGTCATGGTGTGCAGATTTCATTTGTTGGAGTTGGTCATTGGAAATATGCCATGCTTCGGGCAGGCCGGGAATCATTTCCGATTCAAGAGCGATGAGATAGATTGCACGTCCGTCCCAAATTGTGCGGAGAGTGTTTTTCAGGTTTTCTTTGAGTCTTTGTTGTCCAAAATGGGTTTGCCGCATGGACTCGAAGTCCTGTTGGGCATTTCCCGTTGCCGAAAAGAGCAGCAAACACGCAAGGGCGAGGAGTAAGGATTTTGCTTGCATAAAGCCCTCGATATGGAGAAGCATCGGCTCGATTATAGTCGATTGCGTGCGTTTTTAACAGAGCGTATCCAGAATTGGCCTGGACGACGCCCCTCGTCATTCCGGCGCAAGCCGGAATCCAGACATTGCGTGCGATGCCGATTCCGGCTATCGCCGGAATGACAACTTTTTGTTTATTGCAGAAATGAATACGCACTATGGCGTGTTGACACTACTCTTGACAGGCATTTTCATTCTGGTATGCTTCTATCATGAAATGGACACAAGAACACATCGAACGGATACAACACCTGTTTCCCAAACAACGAGGCAATGTTGAAATTGATTATCTTTCGTTTTTTCAAGCCTTGCACTCCATCGCTGAAAACGGATGTAAATGGCAAGCCTTGCCGAAAAAGTTCGGCAACTGGAACAGTATTTACTACCGTTTTCGCTACTGGATCGATATTGGCATTTTCGATCGTATCGAAAAACATTCCAAATCGCAAGTCGTTAACGCCAAAGGGATTAAAACATCTGTGTTGGATAGTGGTCATATCAAAGTTCATCCTGATGGTACGGGTGCGCCCAAAAAAAGGGCCGCAAAGTATCGGCAAAAGTCAAGTCGGTTTAACACTAAAATACACTCGATTGTTGCTGATGAAACCTTGCCGATCGTGCGTCGGTTATCATCAGGTTTTGCAGCCAATGATTCCGAAGGACGGAAGTTGATGATGAAGGTTCCGAAGAAGATTCGCCAGGGCAAACCTTTGATGATGGACAAGGCATATGAGGGTGATTCGTGTCGTGCGACGGCGAAAAGTTGTGGCATGATTCCGGTGGTGCCTCCGAAGAGCAACCGCAAGGAGCCGTGGGAGTAGGACAAGGAGTTGTACAAAGGCAGGCATGTTGTGGAGCGTAACTTCCGCAATATCAATCAGTTCCGTCGTGTGTTTACGAGGTATGACAAGTTGGATGAAACTTATAATGCTTTTATTGCCTTCACAAATATCGTCATCTTTATGAGAAATTAGTGTCAATACGCCCTAGCACGATGCCTCGAATTACATGGAAACAATCATCCCCATTTTGCAATGATCACGATAGAGTTTTGGAGCGAAAATTAGTTTTGAAAATTATATCTTTCACATGCCGAACTGATTATTTTATCAATTATGTTTCCATAATTTAGAAGTTCCTGTCGTGCTGCCATTATAAAAGATGAACTTGGTGAGTTTGGCAAGAAAGGGTGTGTGGACACTTCCATGCAAAATAGTTCTGAGTTTTTTAATCTGAAATCACATCTTGAATAATCATTCAATCCTAACAATTTATGAATAGACTCTGCTTTTCTTAATGCTTCAAAATAGAGTTCTGTGTGCTCGATATCTATGCATGGCAAATTATCTTCAAGAATATCATCACGGGTTTGAAACGTACCATTCATCTTCTTTCCGTTTTTCAAACTATTAACTCCTCCGTATGCGTGAGCGTTGTGCCCATTTGCCTATTACTGCAATTTTCCATTCTTCTCCTGGGATATATTCCTCAATAATCACAGGTTGTTGGAATATACTTAACAAGTATGAAATTTTTTCTTTTACATCAGACATGTTAATACAGCCAGAACTTTCTGAAATACCCAGGGAATCGGATTCTTCATTTGGTTTCACTATAACTGGATATGTCTGCAATATAGGTATTTCTTGTAGACTATGTACATAATAAGCATCCAAAACTTTAAACCCCATTCCGCTTAAAAGTCTATTAGTATGAAACTTATGGCGACAAAGTGTCATAGCGTAGGCTGTAGAACCAATTTGGCAAATTGTACAAGAAGGCTAGTGCTGGAACCCTTATCTTTCATTCTAATCCTTTAAATCCAATTGATTTGTTAAAACAAAAATAGCATCTTTCTCCATTCTGAATCCTCGGCAACAGACCTTGCGGACCATCGATAATTTCATAGTTGTAGTTCAGTGCCTCTAAGGCTTTGCAGATATCGTTTATTTCGCTTGGATAGACATATTTTGAAATTTTATTCGAAAATTTTATGGTTGAATCACCAAAATATGGATTCCCTTTTATCTCGTAAATAAATCCAATGGATTTTTTCGTTTGTCTCATTTGAACACATATAATATCTCATAAGGCCATTCGGCAAAATGATTTGTTTTAACCTTGGAAAAACCAGCATCATATAGCATGTTGTTATTCTCGAATAGCTCAGTTCGATCTACTCTTCTTTCTCTTCATAGCGTATTCTATGTTTGACATATTGCCTGTCATTCAGATAGCGACAGATACTATCAATTACAATTTCTACATTGTCAATATTTATCACAACTTCATTGCTATATCTGTCAATCGGGCGGTTTATTTGTAATATTTCCCCTTGCTGAATATTCCAAAACCGATTGTCGAAAACGAAAACTCCCGAGACATTCAATGCTTGATAAATATTCCTGAATACCAAAGGAAAGTCTTCTTGTAGAGCGTGTAACAGTGAAATACTAAGAATAAATATATAGTCATACCTATCTAAAGCTTGGTTATTCATGCTCTCCTAGCATATATGAAAATAGTGAATATTGGACAATAACTCTTTTGCTTTATTAATCATCTTGATCGAGGCATCCAATCCAGAAACGTTGTTATAAGCATTGTTTTTCAAGTAATATAATAGATCTACAGAGCCACAGGCGACATCTAAAATGGAATGTTGCATGTCTATTTGTAAATCTGATATTACGTGCTTGACCGCGTTGATCTCATTTTCAATGTGTTTTGGCATGGATTAGCTGACGGTAGTATTTTAAGAACAAATCATATTTATCGCTCATAATAATCAGTTCTCCTTCATTCGTCTCGATGCGGATTTTGTTCCTTGGATGTCGAGTTTCTAGTATTTCCTTTTTGTTTTGTGCATGACACGTGGATATATATTTCGGTTGTTGTGATTGATCTATATCCGAGTAATTTTTGTATATATCGTATATCAACATTTTCCTCCAAGAGTAGCGTAGCAAAAGAGTGGCTGAACATGTGCGAGGTGATGTGTTCGCAGTAGTCAGTTTTTTTGGCGTACTTTTTAATCATAAAACGGACGGACTGTTCTGACAAGCGATTATCCAACCTGTTAACAAAGAAACACCCATTGTCATTGAAGCGGCCTGGTGATAAATGCCAGTACGCCTTAAGGGCTTGTAGTACGTCGGCGTTTTCGATTTAGACTATCCTTTCTCTGCTGCCTTTGCCGTAAAATTTCACATAACGGTTTGCAAAATTAATGTCACTGATCCTTATATTACATATTTCGAACACGCGTACTCCCGTGGCAAACAGGAGTTCCATCACGGCTATATCACGAATGATTACTTCCCTGCGATACTGGGTTAATCTTATAGAATCAAGGAGTCTGTACGCAGAAGATAGCATTTTTTGAACAATTTCAAGAGGTATGGTTTGCGGCAAAACAGACGGTTCTTTAAACGATAGTTTTATATTAACGAATGGACTTCTCTCAATAATTTCCTCTTGCAGCATATCACTTGAAAGTGCTTTCAAACACGCTATTTTTCTTTTCGTTGTCTTTGGTTTATATTTTTGATGAAGCAATGCGACATACTTGGTTAAGTAATCCTTGTTAAAGTCATTGCCTGAAAAAGCGGTGAATTGCCCGAGGTCTATGGAATAAGCCTTAATCGTATTCGGACGTAATTTCTTGTTGCAATCGCAATAATTGATAAAATTTTCTACTTATACTTTTAGAATCATCATATTGTTATTTCTCCATAAGATAATTCAACTGATAAGAAGAGATTCGGTTAAGGGGGGGGCACTGACGCCGATAGAATCTGCAATTATTCATTTATTACATATTTGTAGCATTGGGATTGACATAACTCTCATACGTTCATTTTTAGAGAAAAGCAATGTGTTTTTTGCCAATTCTATATCGGAGATCCACAAGGCACAGGAGATATTGACACAAAGCGAATTAGTGTGACAAGAAAAAATGTCAGATAAAACAACTCAGTATTACTTAGATGCTCTAAGTCATCCGCTTGTTAACAGATGTATTGGACAATTCACGGACGTTCTTTTCTATGAAAATTTAGTGCTTGATTTTTTTAGAGAAAATCCTAATAGTGCATATCTTTGTTGTGAAATGATAGAAATCCTCTTTAGACTTGCTCAGAAGAATATGCCTTTTTTAGCACAAAACCATGCACATCGCTTGATTGAATTGAAACTATGTAGCGGAGCTGCAATATCAGAAGAATTGGTAAGAATGGCAAATTTTGACACAAGAAAGACAAATGATTTACGTTTAGCTACTCTTTACCATTGCAGAGATCACAATTTTGCGGAATCGCTATGATATTTTCTGAAGTATAGTACTCAACAGAACGATCTGAACATCCTAAAGCCATACCTGTTAAACTATGTCCGAGACTTGGAATCATCGGAAAAAGAATTTTTTCTTGTCATGAAAGAAAATTATTCTGAAAGCAAACTTTGTATTTTAATCGCCTGCCGCATAGTAAATGCAATTCATTTACGAGGAGAGGAAGATACTTATGCTACCTTTCGAAACATTTTCCAAGAATTACAGGGGCATGAAAATCACGGCTATGTGGCAAGGAATCTTGCGTCAGCTGCTCGACGAGAAGATAAAGAATGCTTATTTTTAGCTGCGATTGAAAATTTTAGCGAATATCAGGATGATTTTGGACTTTTTAGCACGATGTGTAATCGAGGTAGTTTTTTATGTGTAAGTGCTCGCCAGTCGCAAGCACTTCCACTCCTTTTGGAATCTGCAAACGGCATGAGACAATTCGGACAAATACATTTGCATATTGTTTACAATAATATAGGAATGTGCTATATCACACTAAATAATGCTTCTGAAGCGAGCAAATATCTGTCCTTGACGAAAAAAGTAGTAAAAACGAATATGTCTTTATTAACGGCACAAACAAATCTCGCCTGTGCTCTAGTTTTTATGGAGCAAACAACGAGGGCATGACAACTGATGGAAAGTATTCGCAAAAAGGTAGACCAACATAGAGTTTTCAACTTAAAGAAAAATATTATTGTAATGCTTTGTTATGCTCATACTCTTGCGGGCTAAACACGCTACGAAATTTCATGCGAGATATGCACAATGAAACGCAACAATATGTGTCATCGGAGATGCTTGATACATATAATAATATACTTTTACAAAATAAAAATCCCACTAACGACAATTTAGCTCCTTTATATTACCCCGCAACTTTTGCGTACTGGTATGTAGATCCATTAAAACTGGTAGTTTAACATTCCTTGTGATAAGCCGTTGCGATATAAGCTTGAATATGTAATGTTGAGCAATAACTGGTCATAATCAATCCCAAGAGAATGTGCGGACATGGCAATGGTTGAGTACGCACCTAAATTGCAACAAACATTGAACTCTAACAGCTTTATGATGTTTGTTTCACACTCAACAATATAATCAAAACGAGTATAATTTAACGGCTGCACTGCATCAAATAGCGTTTTCGAGTGGCTTGTAATTTCTGCATTGAGTTTTTGGCCTTGAATAATGAACCGTTCTAAACCGTCTTGTACTTTGCGTTTTTGTTTGTGAGTAATAACATTTCCTTGAAGTGAGGAAACTTGTTCTATGCATGGCAAAAATAGCGGTTTTGAGAAATTACTCAAAACCGGAGATGTGCAAAAGATTCCATCAACAAATTCTTCTGCTAGAACGTCTAAACCAGCCTCAAAAATTTCTCTGATCTTAATTTGTGCCTGCGACCACGTATTACATATTGATTTTTCATCAATGTGTAATGAAGCTGCTCCAAATCGCGGATTAACAAAATATGGTGGACGGAATCCCGGAGGATCAGCTAGTACTTCATTTTGAAATATACTGCTCCTTTCAGAATTGCTATTCCAACATAATTAGCCAACATTTTAGTTAAATACTTATCTTCCGCTAAAGAGGAGATATTTGGCGTAGCTCCTAAATAATTGATACCATAATATTCTGCTACAGCAGAAACAAAAACCTTTGAATTATTAAAAGGCATTCTGTTAAAAAGAGAAAAAATATAACTAATCCCTTGTGGCAAGTCAAACAAAATTCCTGGGGTGTTACTGGGGACGATTCTCTCAAAATGATTCGATAAGATTTCATAAACTTTATTATGATAATCCCCGTAAATTTTATTTACGTCGTCACATTGTGGTCTTGTTCCATTAACGTTTGGAGCGTATCTCGCTAGAAGCAAAATGTTCAAATCTTTATTCACTGCCCTATTCCTTCATTTAAAACAAAGGATAATTTATTGTTATCCTTCATTCTGGTTAATCAAAAATGTCCGTAATATTCACCAATGCCCCTGCTACCACACAACGTCAACCACGCCATCAAGTAACGTTTACAGGTGCTGTCTCTGAAAATTACTGTCGAACATCCTTCAAACTCACCGGCATTATCCGTCATTTTTGAAAAAAACAATACCCTCCAGTCAATTTTTTGTTTATATAGGGACAACTCGCGGGCGGAAATTGATGGTCTTGGTTTGTGCGGTCAAGGCGCTATCGACAGCAGTCAAACGCATTGATAGCCTGAAGAAAATTACAACGCTCAAGGAACGGCTGCGTCGCTTTGAGCTGTAACGGTCTCGTTGTGCCGATTTGAATACAGAATAATTTGTCCATCTCTGTGTTCTGCCTTATACTTCCTTGCATGACCAATGCAAGCCAAATAGTCCGAATGCCCCAACTCACCCCGTCGAGTGCGGCGGTCGATGTCTGGTTCGAGGAGAGAATGATCCTTCACGAGTTGTCCGGTGCAACATTGCCGAATTTGAAGCAAGAATCGATGAACTAACCAGGCTGGTGGAGAGGTACGAAGAGGAGTACAAACACCAGCCCGATGCTAGAATCGTGTACTGCGGCAGGCAGGAGTGGGGCAGATTTCTTTACAATATCAAGGAATTATTCAGGGCAGCGAGGCAGGAAATCCATGTAGGCTTACCTTGTGGAAAATGCCCAGTCTCGGCAGCCCATTTCTGTACAAATGGGGCTCGATTCGGACAAAAAATCGGCTTCTGGACTGACTTCTTCCGAGGTAAATTGATGCTTTTTTACGAAAACCCCGGGCAAAGGGGACTTTTTTATAATTCCTCGCCGAGGAATTATCTCCGGCTATTCCCACAACGTTCAAGAGTCGTGGTGGCGACATTTGTCTTGACCAGTTGCCCAGCATTGTCAGCGGTAGCGATGTGGTTATCGAATTCGTCCGGCATGTCGTCAAACCGTTACAAAGCCTTTGCAGATTGCATCATGACAAACCTTTTACAACTCTGCACCAAGACACAAAGCACTCACTTCACTCCCGCTTTGTCGATGATGCGGAGAATTGCCGGAATGTCATCTGGCAATTCATCACAGCATAATTCCATCGAGCGACAGCGAATCGTCTCCAAGTATTCCAACTGCTTTTCCTGTGGTAAATCGGGATATTTTTTGTCCATTGCCTCCTTTACAAACAGATACTCGTCGTCTATCGAAGTCTGAAACATTGCGGGATCATCTGTGCCAAAGACCGTCGAAATACCGCCATTTTGATCTGGAGGACACATCGCGAACAAAGGATGGTCTTCGAGCCTTGCTAAACTTCCAATACGAAAATTTGATGCAGGACACACTTCTACTATTATATTCTTTTGAACGATTTTTTGCATGACAAAATTACGCAAAAAGGGATAACATTTTTCCAATGTCTCCCTAAGTTCTGGTGATAGTTTATAGGGCCGTGCAACTTCTTTTTTGGAAAAATATTTTTGCAAAATTTTGGCGGCTTTGGGAAACTTCTTATTCTCGTCTTTTGGTAAATTGAAGTATGGTTTGTAACGGAATTCTCCCGTTTTTCTGTGATGAGATAAAACACCAATATATTTTGCAACCTTTTCCCGGTCAAAACGCCAATGGTAAGCATCTTTTAAATCTCGAAAGAGAATTTCGTCGATGGGTTTATCCTTTTTATCACATTTAGTACCATAAATTTTGTCGGCGATTTCAATACCGATACGCTCTATTATTTCAAGCGGAATATTATGAATGTGATCACGATGAAGCAACAGCCAAACCAAATCGTCAAGCAATTCATTGGCGGGCATTTCGGATGGGAATCGGTTGGTAACACCAAGAGCAAAAGCATGACCAATCGCGTCAAGATGCGGAAAAAATTCGACTGGTTCCCAAATACGGCGAAGCCCTTGAATAGAACTCGTGAAATGTTCACCGGCATGACAATTGTACCTCATTCTAGGAATTGCCATTCCGCTGTTCAATGCCGTCATTTTTTTTAACCGACTTTCAAGTTCCTGAAATACAAGGGCAAAAATCCAATTCGGCTTCAAATCCTCGTTATTAGCGACATCAATACGTCCGAAAAAATACCGTAAAGCCGGATTTTTCAAGAGTAGCGACGCAAGCAATTCCATGCGATGCCAAAGCAATCTAAAGAACAATGTCTTACGTTGCCTTGATTCATCTCCTCGTTCTTTTTGGTCGCCTCGCACAAAATGTATTGGGAACGTAATCATCATCACCTTACCTGCTGACAATACTTTCCCGCAGTGTGGACATTTATCCTTAAGTTCTTGCCCACAGAAATGACAGTTCACAGACTGTTCTTCAATGTATTTTTTGTATGTTGCCAGATGATTCTGTAACTCAACTTCCAGTCTGCGTCGCGTGAGTAACGGCTCACGCCCATTCTTTCTTGGCCGACGACGTGGAAGACGTTTTCGCGTAGCACGAATAGTAGTGCGGAGTTGCAACTTTCGAAGATATTTACAGTGTTTTTGCATAGAATCATAGCCGATTCTTTTCAGCGGGTCGGCTTGGACAATGCGACGGGGCTGGCGACCTGCTGGATTGCCAGCGGCATCAGTCAGAATGTCGAGATACTCGAACAAGCGGTCAAACTCATAAAAACCTTCCCGGTGAAACATCGGACGATAAAGGCAACAAATACAACTCGCTAGTTGTGTGAAGTGATAACAAAGTTCTTTGTCGCTTTGGGATTCTAGAACATGCCTGACAATTGTGAACCAATGTTTTTCGAAAGAGGCACCTTGTTTGAAAAATTGTTTGTAATTACCGGCCTTTTTCAAAATGTCGGCAACAGACGAGTCAAACTGCCACGTGAAATTGCCTCCAGATTTTGCTGCAAAATATGCTAATTTCCAGAAGCGTCGAGAAAGCGTAGTGTCAATCGTTTTGCGTTCTTCGTTGTTCTCGTCTTTGTCGCCTTCTTTAATTGTCTCATCTAGAAATTCCTTGAATGTTTTGTTTGGTTTTCTAGCGTGCGACAAGATGGCCGCCATCATTGCCTTACAGGCAAGCAAGAGCGGACGCACGGCAAGATGATGAAACGGAAAATCATGTTCGCCGTGAGTGGTGCCATTTTCAATAAAATCGCCGCCGTTAAGTGAACGCGGCGGTTTAATTCCCCGAATGGCAACATAGAGCAAATCGGCAAAAGTGGTAGCACCAGTGAGATGAACGTGCGCGTCTGCCAATCCTCGTTGAATGAGGACTTGAAATTCCTGGGTAGCGGCTTCCGATGTAATCGTGATATTTTTAGCATCCCATCTCAATCCTTTTTTCATAGCATAGCGAGTTGCACCGAGCAGAGTTGGCGGCACACATCCGAATCGGGTGAAACGGTCAATGTCATCTTCATAAGGTCGGCATAGCCTGCCATCAGACGTAATATCAAAAGCATCAACTGCTAACTTGCAAAGATGCATGACGGGCAAAAGATATTCCTTCTTGCCTTTTTTTATCTCTTTTTCTTCTGGAAACCCCCATGATTTCCAGTCTGGCGAGTCTTTTAGAACAAAATTTGACGTGTCAAACCATTCCTTAACAGCTTCTTTGAGAGATTGGTGTAACGGCAACTGACGAAGGGAGGAACGTAGATGGTGTTCAACTTGTTCTTCGAGAATGGATTGATAATCCACTTTTCCTTTTTTCGCATAGTTTTCGGCGGCATTTTGCAATATGTCAAAATGTCCCCAAAAATAAAGTTCGGCTGTTAGTGAATTGATGGAGTCCATATTACTTTTCTATATCACGACAAAAAAACACGTAAGAACAATAAAAACGACCAGCGGTATGTTCCCTTTTTATGGCGAAGATGATTCGAGGGCATCACTAGCCTGTTCATTTTCCGTCTCATGGCTTTCCTTCATCTTGGCTTCACTTTTTTTCATTTGTATGAGCCATTTTTTGCTCGGCTGACCGTCATCAGACGCCTTCCATTCATCTTTGTAACCCTTAATTTCCCCACCACCATTAGACCGTAGGTCAAATATCGTTACTAATTGTATCAATAGTGCATATGTGCTACCTTTGTCAGTGTGAAATTCTTTTCCTTCTTCAGGCAAATATTCCTTCCAAAAATATGCAGATGGATGATTATACTTTAAAACATCCTCTCTGTGCTTTGTAAACTTTCCTTTCAACATTGCATATATGAATGCATGCCGGACAAGAGCACAGCTCTCGCAATCACGTTGCAGTTGTGTATCTCCATTGCCTGTTTGAAGATCATCGAACCTCATAATTTGCGACAAAAACTCCCTCAAGTCTACTTGTGCTGGAATCCCGTACTTGCGACGTATTGCGTGTTCTGCTTGCTGTTGGCAGCCTGAGTACGCCTTTTCACAAGTACATCCGTCACCAGAATCGTCATCAATAGAATCGTCATTTGTAATTAGTAACATTATCCACTGATATGCGATCCAGCCTCCTAATTCAGGCGATACATAATCACCTGTACTCAACATGGGCAAACCGTATTCTACCCACGCCTTAAAAGCCTGATGGTGCTTTGGCAATGCGCGGCTACGCGACTCCTGCTTAATATGCTCCATGGCGGACTGCAATCCTCGTTTTACGAATTGTTTTATGGGATTTAAAAGATCGTTTTTCTCTGTCTCACGAGCGTTTGCATCACGTGTTAGGTACTTGATGACAAGCTCTTTCTCTGTATTTGATACGATAAAAGGAGCATAATTCATTTCGAGGCATATATGAATGCGTATCAATGATAGCACAATCCAGTCTGCCAGATTGTGCTCCCCTATAGTAGATCCTAGCCTCTCTACAATATCCGCAATTTGCCGAACGAGGTGATTCCAAGCCAGCGCAAAGAGATTATAGTCTGCCATTCGGTGCCATCGTGGCATTGCACAATAGCAATCTGAGAATTGAGTTGACGTTCTTGTCTGAACCGAGAATATACTCACTGGCGTTCCATCCCGCATTTGGTACTCGTTGCTGTTGCTTGTTCTGCCGAACACTCCAGTGCTGTTGGTCAAATCATAAGCGAGATTATAAAGCGCAAAGTACTCATCGGGAACACGATACAGATCCGTTACCCGTGTGTAATATTCCTTTTCACCACTGACCGTGACTTTTCTTTGTCTTCCCTCTTCTTTACTTTCTTTATAGCTCCATTCACAGGGAATCTCATAAGGGTCTTTCTTTTCGTCATAGAACGAGCCATAGATGTCATTGATTCTGCGGGGAATAAGCATCATGTGGTCTGCAATAGGATAAACACTCAGAACACGGGAACTTCTACCGACAGTGGACACGTCGACTACAATACCTCCGCCGTCCGCATTGATGAGATTTGTCAACCCCTTCGCATCAAAATTAATTTGGATCGGATGCTTGGAGCCAAGATTAGGATTATCGATGAACTCAATTCGTTGATAGAAAGCGCGTGGCAACGACGGAATACTCTCAGCACACGCTACAAGCAAAGCCTTAACGCCTTGGGCTGTTTTCTGGTGTAACTCTAACTCTTTTTCTATGGTGCTGATTTCTTTGGTTAGTTTCTGTACGTCTTCATTTTTTCCATTTTCATTCGTGAGTTTTTTTAGTTCGGCACACATGTCATCATAGGAACGCCCACTGTCGTCCTTTTTTTTCCTTGCTGCCTCAATGTCTGAAACCCAGCGATGTAGAATGTGGTACACCTGTCCCATAGCCCGGGGATATTTGGGTAAAGCATCGACATAAAACGAGGGAATTGGCGGTACAAGGATGCCCAGTTCCTTGTTCAGTTTATCTATCTCGCCATTGTTCTTGTCTTGGGCGGTAATTGTACCTTTGTATGTTTCATGCATTTTTCGGATAGTTGAATTCCAACATCCTGTTGGTTCTCCAATTTCGATTTTCTCAGTGTCATTTTTCTCAGTGTCATTAATATCTTGCGAATTTTTGCACACGCTACAAAAAGATTTTGTGCAATTATCGTCAAGATCATCACGTTTGTTGAACTGGCAGTATTTTTTGAACTCATCAGGGACTTTGATGAGGCATTCTTTCGCACAACGATCAGGTAATGGACATCGGTCGAAGGATTGTGCCAGGTCGAAAAGAGGAGCAATACTTTTCGACCGTTTATTGCCAAATATGTTCAGGCGTATCGCTTCGAGCAATTTCAGGAAAGTGCGGGAATCGCTGTCGTTTCCTTGCCCATCAATGTCTATGAGCGGCTTGAAATCAAGCCGTTCTTTCGTCGAAAGCGGTTGGAGTTCTACCCGGTATTTACGGGGGAGACACTTTTCGATTCTGTTCCACGCGTCTGCACGCACATCCTCCACAGCCCGCAACTTATGTTTGATCAGATTTTCAAAATTGACCACCGGTGGTGTCTCTGCTCGATTCGTATTCAGTTCCAACTGCGACATATACATCATCGAACGTAACGACTTCTGATGCACACTGAATATGAACAGTACATTTGGGTGCTGCAGTATTTGCATTTGCTGTAAAATGACCGGCAGTGCCGCCGGATTCAAGTCCGCATCATCTATCGGGATAATCAAAAACGGACGTTCTTTTCGATCCGTTGCCGTTTTATGTTTACTCTCCTTAATGATTAATGCATTAACCAGTTTTCGCCAGTCCCGCGAGAAATGATGATGTGCGTCGACTACCGCAAGCGTTTCCTGTTGAAAATCGTCCGCAGTTACATCTTGTTCTGCCAAATTCGACGCAAATTTCCGAGAAAACAAAGCCTCGGCACAACGCATCTTATCAATAAATTCAGAAGGACGAATATCACCGTCGTCGTCATCATCTTCGTGTTGGATTTTCATGAATCTGTTTTCATTCCCTTTGTCTTCAACGTGCTCTTTTAGGTAAGCCAAAATCCAAGTGATGAGCGTGTCCTCTGGACCGAAAAATTCTGGTTGAATGATTGGCAAAAGAATGTCGCCTTCAACCTTTTGACAAATTTTTTCATATTCATTCTGGGTATTGTTTTCGTGGCGATGCCTGGACTTTATTTTGTCTTCTCCCAAGCAGACACATGCCGACAAAAGCAAGACGGTTTTGCCGCTACCGCGTTCGCCGATGATGGAAACGACATTTTGGTACCACTCACCAGCATTCAACTTGCGGGGAACTGCACCGTCTTCAGTATTGTTGGCGATAGTGCCCATTTCTTTCGCTATTTCATCGATGCGTCTAAAGATTTCTCCTCTTGCCCTGATAGCATGTTCGTTAATGCAGTTCGGATTCATTTGAATGTAGGCGGTATCGGAAGGATTCGGTGTCATATTTTTTCTCTTTTAAATCTGGTGTGAAAAGTCCGTATTCGGTGTTTCTGGTGAGTTTTTGGGGCTTTTTTCAAGGAGAAAATCGTTCAAACGGCTTTCTCGGTAACGGTCTTCCCTGTAAATTCCCCTAGCTCGGTTGATTGTTGGTTGTCGTGAACATTTCGCAACACAACCCTGCGCAAACCCGCCACCTTCTCCAATTTACCATGGTTAAATCGGTCGTGCAACAGGTACCTCGTGGAAAATGCCCCGTCACGGCAGCCAATTTTTGTGCAAATGGGGCTCGATTCAGACAAAAAATCGGGTTCTTGGCTGCTGTCCTTCCGAGGTAAATTGATGTTTTTTTTGCGAATCCCCCCGGACAATGGGGACTTTTTATAATTCCCCGAGGAATCAGCGGAAACCACGAGAAGATTCCTCAGCGAGGAATTAGCGAAAGAGGTATCATTGAAGTCATGCACTCCCAAGAAGGCACAATTTCCCGTACATTTCAATGGAAAGTCCTCTCACCTAAAACGGGGAATCTGCTATAATTGTCCGAACGAAAAAGCAATTATGACACCACGATTCGTCCATTTACACTGCCACAGCCATTACTCCCCGCACAACGGCACGGCAAGTCCCGAACTGCTGGCACGGCGAGCCAAGGTGCTCGGCATGCCCGCTCTCGCCCTGACCGATTATTGCACTCTCAACGGCATCGCGGAATTGTGCCAAGCGGCAAAGAAATACAACATCAAACCGATTCCCGGCATTGAAGCCAATGTTGCCGGGAAAAGCCGGGCCAATAATGAGAGTGCATTCGGGATCACGCTCCTTGCCATGAATAAGGAAGGCTGGCAAAATCTGAATCAACTCGCCCTGCCGATGATTGACGCGAAATTATTGGAAAAACATAGTGCGGGACTGATTTGCTTGAGCGGATTTGCCGGCGGAGAAGTCGGTTGCCTATTGTCCGACGACCCAAAAGGCGGCTCTACGAAAGCAAAAACCGTTGCCCAGTGGTATCAGAAGGTTTTCGGCGACCGCTACTATCTGGAACTGCGCAATCACGGCATTGAGTCGCAACAAGCATTGTTCGACCAAACGGTAGCCCTTGGAGAGAAACTGGCAATCCCGACCGTCGCGACAAATGACATTCATTATGTCGATCCGGGCGATTGGAAAGCCCACGACCGTTTGCTCCGTCAGAAAGACGGCGGGATCAATGCCGACAAAGACGCTCCGATCATGGGCAGCCTTTTGCACTATTTCCGCAGCACCAAAAAAATGCTTGCCGCCTTTGCGGGACAGGAAGATGCCATCCATCGGACATTGGAAATTGCCGACCGCATTGAACCGGATGTCTGTGCGTAATGGGGCACTGACCGAAATATGCCCCACGAAATCGAACAAAAACTTGAAGCCGTCGCCGCTGAACTTTGCCGGGCAAAGCGTGTGTTGTTCATCACGGGAGCAGGCATTTCAGCGGACAGCGGATTGCCCACTTATCGAGGAGTCGGCGGACTTTATAACACCGAAACGACCGAAGAAGGCTATCCTATCGAACAGTGCCTCTCGGCTTCAATGTTCCGAGTTCGTCCGGACATTACGTGGAAGTATATGCTACGTATCGGCGAAGCCGTGATCCAATGCCAACCGAATCCGGCACACAGAGTCATCGCAAAGTGGGAAAAGGAATTTGCCCGGCGGGGCGGAACTCGGTCTGTTGCCGCTCGCAAGTCTGACGGCGGCAAAGTAGTCGTCTTCACGCAAAACATTGACGGCTATCATCGACTTGCCGGTTCGGAGAACGTTTTGGAAATTCACGGAAACTTGGGGGAACTCTTTTGCACAGAATGTTCGTGGGAGACTTCCGTGGACTTGAATGCCGACAATCACTCCTCATTGGTGGAGCGATTGAAAGAATACGGTCAGGATTCAGTACCAAGATGCCCGAAGTGCCAAGCGGTCATTCGACCTCGTATCGTGATGTTCGAGGAAATGCTTCCCCGTCCAGTGCTGTCGCAATTTTCGGAAGAGTTTGACAATGGCAACGGTTTCGATATGGTCTTTTCGATAGGCACCTCGGCAATGTTTCCGTACATTACCGCACCGGTATATGAGGCGATTCATTGTGGCAAGACAACGATTGAAATCAATCCGGCGGCGGGAGAACTGTCGCACCGGGTTGCGTACTATTTGCCAATGGGTGTCGCCGAGGCGTTGACTCGGTTGGATGCCTTGATAATGAACTTACGCGACGACAAATGAACCCGGTAACAAAACTCGAACTGACTCCCAACATGCAGTACTGCACCGACCCTAAAAGCGGCAACCGACTTTCTGCCATCGAATTTGGTTGTATGCGCTTTCCAAAAAGTGCGACCAATATTGAACAGTGCCACGCGTTTCACGGGTTGATTGTTTTTTGTCCTATTTTCGGTAGAACGGAGATGTTGACCTGCTCATCCCATGTTTTTCGACGGTGAAATCAAACCTTTTCCTATCCTTGATTGCCGTATTCTCGGCATTTGCTTTTTTTATTCCGATGACCTTGTCGCAAACGGCAACCGATTCCAAAAATCTGCCGCGAGCGGCTCTCAATGAACGTTTTCCCTCTGTTGCTGCTGAGGCTTTTCTCCATGCAATGCAGAAAGAACAAATGGATTTGCACAGCGTGATGATTTTGAAAGATGGGAAGGTAGTGTACGAACGGTGGTTCGGCGACAATGCTCCCGGGAAGAATCATGTGATGTGGTCGGTCAGCAAAACTTGGACGACGATGGCTGTCGGTTTCGCCATTGCCGAAGGGAAATTTACTGTCGAGGATAAAGTGATTTCTTTTTTCCCGAATGATTTGCCCGCCGAGGTCTCAGAAAATCTTGCCGCACTTCGAGTGAAGGATTTGCTCACGATGAGCGTCGGACATGACAATGACCCGACCGGCACGATTCGGAATGCCCCTGGCAGTTGGGAAAAACTCTTTTTTGCCCATCCAATACCGCATAAACCGGGAACGAAGTTTGTCTATAATTCGTTGGCAACTTATATGCTCGCGTCTATCGTCCGAAAGACGACGGGAGAAAACCTGATTGATTATCTGCAACCGCGTTTGTTCGAGCCACTGGGAATTGAAGGAGCAAAGTGGGAGAGCAATCCAGAAGGCGTGAACATTGGCGGCTGGGGGTTGTACGTTAAGACCGAAGATATGGCAAAACTCGGTCAACTTCTGCTCCAAAAGGGAGAATGGGACGAGAAGCAAATTTTACCCGAAGCATGGATCGAAGAGGCAACGACACGTAAAATCCTACAAGACCCGAATGTCGATTTGACAACGAGCACCAGCGATTGGAACCAAGGATACTGCTATCAGATTTGGCGAAGTCGGCACAACAGTTTCCGTGCCGACGGCAAAGACGGTCAGTTTATTATTGTGTTACCAGAGCAAAATGCGGTGGTTGTTTTGACCGCCAACATCGGCAATATGCAGGCAGAACTCAATCTCGTCTGGGAACATTTGCTTCCAGCATTAAAATAGCGGAGGTATTTTCGTCGCACTGCTCAGGAGCCGCATGAAAGGTTTGGCAATAATGAAGGCTTGTGCAACATTTCAATGCGAGCCGTTCAGGAAGAAAACGACATCCTGATGATGCCTCTTTTATTGCATGATAACAATGAATAAAATAATTGGCAGAACTGTTCTAAAACAAGAACGAATTCAGTCTCTGTGGGGTGGTTACGGCGAACTACAAAGATGTTATCTGCAAAATTATTCCGCCCCTGTTGTGGTAAAAAAGATTCAAATTCCAAGTGTGAGAACCTTGGACAAGGCGGAGATTTTTGCTCACAAACGCAAATTAAAATCTTATCAAGTGGAACTTTTTTGGTATCAAAATTATGCAAGCCGTTGTCATGAATTTTGTAAAGTTCCAGCATTGCTTGACGATGAAGTCCAAGGAGAAACCCAGGAAAATGAAATTTATTTTGTTTTAGAAGACTTGAACGAGGCTGGTTATCCTGTGCGAAAATCGCCATTGCAGTTAGCAGGGGCGCAATTATACCTTACCCGGCTAGGAATTGGACGTTTTCAAACGTCTGACAATTGAGAGTCATGAGTGTTTGAGAGTCATGAGTGTTTTTAGTTCGTCGTAAAATTGTCCGTTGCCATTGTTCACGCAAGCGTCAATAGCAACGCAAAATGACTCGAAGCCGCCATAACTGCGATTGGACAAACACTTTTTCTTCACAAACTTCCAATAACGCTCAATCAAATTCAAGTTCGGCGAATAACTCGGTCAGAAGATCAACTCTATGTCCAACAACGCCGCATACCATCGTACACAATAGTTACGCTGATACGCCGCATTGTCCCAAACAATCCTAATTTTACTGCCCGGATGAAGAAGACGCAACTTGCCCAACATCGCCAACACACTCGACGCATTGATATAAGTCGTATTCGTGACCGTCTGCATCACGCCCGTCATCGCATCGTACGCACCAAGAACATTGTAACGCTTGCAGTCCTCCATCGCGATAGGCTTTGAGACATGTTTGTATGGTTTTGCGATTGCGATGGAGCAGTACGGCGATTCGGGTGGCGTTTTCTCCTTCGTGATGAAGGGCGAGAGCGTGCATGCGTACCATGATGTGCGGGTGCGGATGGTAAAACTGGTCGCGGCGAATGATAGGAAGGTCGCGGTTGTAGTCGCAACCTTCCGGTTGCGGCTCTGGTCGAGTACCGCACGTTGCCGACCGGCGGTCGGCAACCTACCTCATGAGGCAAACATGTCAACGGACCGCCCTGTTGTTCTGGACGAAAAAGCCGCCCCCTTTACTCTGTCAGTTTTTGGAATATAATAGGACGATACCGCTCGGCGAACTTTCTTTCCAGGATGATTGAAGAACTCAAAGATGAAGAACTAATCCGCAAAATCGGCGGTCGGTTCAAACTTTCCGCATTGATTCAAAAAAGACTCGTTGCGCTAAACGAGGGAACTCCCTCGGCGATTGACTACGGACGCAACGCTTCTTCTGCGACCCGGGATCGTTTGAATACCACTATTCAGGAGATTTTGTTGGACAGAATCTACCTCAATACCGAAAATAACGCGCGAGTCCATCATGACGAAGGAGTCAGTATGGTACTCGATACCGAATTTACCGAAGGGTATTAAGGTCGTTCAACAATCACTCCGTCCACCATTTGCACAGTTCGGTCGGCAACTGCGGCAATGTCGTGATCATGTGTTACCATAATCACGGTGAGTTTGTGCAATGTACAGAGTTGCCGAAGCAGTTGAATCACTTCCTTTGCCGATGTTGCGTCCAGGTTGCCCGTCGGTTCGTCCGCCAGGAGAATTTGCGGCTCCGAAATTAGTGCGCGGGCGATTGCCGTCCGCTGCATTTCACCACCGGAAAGTTCATTCGGCTTGTGTTTCAAGCGGTGCAACAAACCGACCTGCTCTAACAGCAGTTGGGCTTTTTCGTGAAATTTTCGCCGCTTTAACCAGTATTCTAATAAACCTGTCCTTATCATTAGCGGCGAAAGGACGTTTTCCAATGCCGTCAGTTCTGGCAGGAGATGGTAAAACTGAAAAATGAAGCCGAAGGAACGATTTCGCAACCAATCCCTCCGGGAGGCAGAAAGCGAGTCGATCCGATCACCGCCGAAGTATATTTCGCCCGAATCGGGACTATCGAGCGTGCCAAGCAGATGGAGTAGCGTGCTTTTGCCGGAACCGCTCTGTCCGACAATCGACACGAATTCCCCCTTTCGGACAGAAAAATCAACTCCCTTCAACACGGGAATGGTCAAGTGCTTTTTAGAGTATGATTTCGTGATTCCTTTGACGAGGAGCATTGAGCATTATTAATAAAACGAGAAAAATGAAACCGAAGTGTAGTGATTTTTTGCTTTTGAGGCAAGATGTAACCGCCCCGTAACCGGAAGATCGCGCTACTGAGCGGCCAGTGCCGAAAGCGGTTGTAGTTCGACACTCGACAGCGGAGTCAGCGGCGACAGACCGCCAGAGGATATCGGCTTTAGCGGTTGAAGTCCCGGCGATACGGCAGCCGCTATCGGAAATGGATCCGCCGGTTGCCGGGCCTCTGTTGCATTGTCGAACACTGCCCGCTCGTTTGCCGCAAAGTGAGACTCGGCGAGCAGTTCATCCATTTTTTCGGCGGTACTGACACTGACCGGCTTCGGCAGAAAATGTCTGTCAATAGATTCGACAGAAATCGGCATTTCTTCGGCAATTTTACGCATCGGCTCAAATTTCTTCTGGGGCACAACCGGCGTAAGTATTATCTCTTCCTCCATTGCAGGAAGAGGCGTTTTCTCTTGTTCGGCATTGAGCGGCACCAGCGATGCCGGTGCCGGATAAACCTGACCATACTGTACTGCCCCACTGGAAGGAACCGGTACCATGTCGAGCGTCGGCAGTTCCATTTCTGCCCCTTCTTCGGGAGAAATCAATGCAATCGAAGCACTCGGCAATGGAGCATCGGCGATGTCTTTGTCCATGATTCCTTCGCTATAAAGGGCGTGTGTTTCGACACTTCTCGGCATTTTCCAAAAAACAGCAGCAACACCCGCACCAACAAGAAGGAGGACCATTGCCGTAGCGATTCTGGCAGTTGGTTGCAACAAACGATGCATTGTCTTTTCGCGCTCGGAAACGCGCGGGGGGGCGGGGGGGGACATAAGTTATTCTCCTTTCGGTCTTGCTTGAACAGACTGCCGGAAACAATAAGACGTTGCCAAATCGTCTCGGAATTGTCTCCACAGCAGAAAAAAAACATGTTGCGTTACAATCGTTGCAAACTGCAAAAAGCGTTCCGGGGCGATTCTAGAGAAATTGTGCCAAAAGGGAAAGGGCAATTTTGAAGATTTTTCTATCAGCGTGTTGAGGCTTGACACACTACACTTGCCAACCAGTGCAAAACAGGCTAGAATGGTCGGCGTTCATAAAAACAAATAGAGTCGCAATAAGGGGAAACACTATGTTCGTCTTGGAAAATTACTGGATCGGAGTGCTATTCTGTGTCATCACCATGCTCTGCTGGGGTTCATGGGGAAACACACAAAAACTGGCAGGAAAAACCTGGCGGTTCGAACTCTTCTACTGGGATTACGTGCTCGGTCTCCTTCTCACGGTACTGATTTTCGCCTTCACCCTCGGCAGCACGGGGGAAACAGGACGCGGCTTTCTCGCCGACCTCGCCCAAGCGGATCCGATGAATCTCGGTTCTGCATTTCTCGGCGGGATCGTTTTCAACGCCGCTAATATCCTGCTCGTTGCTGCCATTGCGATTGCCGGTATGGCGGTTGCCTTTCCCGTCGGCATTGGTTTGGCATTGGTGCTGGGCGTATTGATCAACTTCGTTGCCCAGCCGGAGGGAAATCCGGTTCTGCTGTTCTCTGGAGTTGCGCTCGTTACCGTCGCTATTATTCTCAATGCGGTTGCCTATCAGAAATTGCCCAATCAACAGCAGGGCGGCGGAAGCATCAAGGGGATTGTCCTTGCCGTCTGCTGCGGTATTCTGATGTCCCTATTCTACTTCTTCGTCGCCCGAACATTAGCAGCACCGTTGCCCGATGGAACGGGAGCGTTCGAGGCGGGAAAGATCACACCGTACACGGCAGGTGTCATGTTTGCATTGGGGATTCTCGTTAGCAGTTTCCTTTTTGTAACGGCAATTATGTACAAACCGTTCGTCGGCGAACCGGTTGCTCCTTCCGATTATTGCAAGGGACCTGTGCTCAATCATCTTTGGGGCATCCTTGGCGGCGGTATTTGGGCGGTCGGTACCATGTTGAATTACATTGCGTCCGGCGTTGCATCTCCTGCCATTGCCTACGGTTTGGGACAAGGGGCGACGCTGGTTGCCGCCATCTGGGGCGTTTTCGTCTGGCGTGAATTCAAGGCGGGTTCTCCAACGGTGAAGAAACTGCTCAATGTCATGTTCCTGACGTTCTTCATCGGATTGTCTCTGATTATTTTGGCGAAAGCCTTGCACACTGACAAGCCGGAACAATCTCAAGTAACGCAATCAGTGTCGCAACCAGAAGAGACGCAGCAACTTAATGAGTCGCAATTTGAAGAGGTGCAACCCGATGAGTCGGGACAATAGACTTTGTGTGCTTTGCGGTAATATTGCCTTGGTAGTTAAAAATTATCCATTTGCAAAGATAGGTTGCCGACCGCCGGGCGGCAACGTGCGGTACTCCGCGACTGCATCCGGGGATTGCGCTCTTTAGTCGGCGATAGCCGACGCAACCGCCCGGCGGTCGGTTGCCTACCTGTCCGCTCTAAATCCGAAACTTGTCAACGAACTGCTTTGCCGTGTTCGATGCCTTGTCCAACAGTACCAAAATGAATCCGTCGGGCAGCGACCGTCGTGCATTTTGGGAACCGCCCTTAAAGAAAATCCCCAAGGGCTGGGACGTATCCTTCGGGACGAACAGGGGGAATTTCAGGGAATCATCGAAGAAAAAGATGCTTCGCCGGAACAAAAAAAGATCACAGAAGTCAACATTAGTGCGTATTAAATTTTAGTTTGGATTTTTGTATTTCCATTGTATCCTGCGTGTTTGAAATAGTTTTTGCATTCATTTGGCGTAAAGACATCACAGAGTTCGCCGA
>Ga0099364_10000645_pt1 | contig 59485 bp, 52 predicted proteins | sample TergutTh196P3_FD_73070 | JGI IMG/M metagenome (GOLD analysis project Ga0099364, IMG submission 73070) | Microcerotermes parvus P3 segment gut microbial communities from Pointe-Noire, Republic of the Congo - Th196 P3 | ecosystem: Host-associated > Arthropoda: Insects > Digestive system > Gut ... | reverse complement strand
TCTTCGCCTTGCCAAGCATTGACAGATCGGCGTTTTCGAGCTTGATGCCGATGTCCTCGCTGATAACCTTCGCGCCGACAACGATCGCTATATCCTGAAGCATGGCCTTGCGGCGATCACCGAATCCGGGAGCCTTCACGGCGGCGACCTGGAGAATGCCGCGCAGCTTGTTGACCACCAAAGTCGCGAGAGCTTCACCTTCGACGTCCTCGGCAATTATAAGAAGAGGTTTGCCGGTCTGCACAACCTTCTCAAGTACCGGCAGCATGTCCTTCACATTGGAAATTTTGCCCTCGACGATCAGTATGTTTGCGTCATCCAGCGACGCCTCCATACGGTCGGGATTGGTAATCATGTATGGGCTGATGTAACCCTTGTCAAACTGTAGACCTTCTACTTTTTCGAGGGAACATCCGACACTCTGCCCGTCCTCGACTGTGATGACTCCGTCCTCCCCCACCTTCTCCATAGCCTGGGCGATAAGTTCGCCGACGGCTTTGTCGTTTGCGGAGATGGCGGCGACCTGGGCTATCATCTCGTGTTCCTTTACCTTAACAGCCTGCTCTTTCAAACCGTCGACAACCAAGTCGATCCCCTTCTCAATACCGCGGCGAAGCAGCAAGCCGTTCGCGCCTGCCGCCACGTTCTTGATACCTTCGCGGATCATTGCGCGGGCGAGAACAGTAGCGGTTGTGGTGCCGTCTCCGGCTATGTCGTTCGTCTTGGAAGCTACTTCCTTCAGAAGCTGCGCGCCCATGTTCTCGAACGGATCATCGAGCTCTACCTCTTTCGCAATGGTCACGCCGTCGTTGGTGATGGTCGGCGAACCGAATTTTTTCTCAAGAACCACGTTGCGTCCCTTGGGGCCGAGGGTTATTCCTACGGTGTCGGCCACTTTATTTACTCCGCGCTCCATAGCCCGGCGGGCGTCCTCTTTGAAGAGCATAATCTTTGCCATTTAAATTTCCTCCTTATAAAAAATCGAAAAATATGTTATTTTTTTTTTACTTCTCGACAACCGCCAGAATGTCGCGCTCGGAGATGACCAGTAACTCCTCCTCGCCGTCGAGCTTAACCTCGGTGCCTGAATACTTGCTGTAGATGACTCTGTCGTCGGGCTTGAGGTCTATCGGCGTCCTCTTGCCGTCATCACTCAGCTTGCCCGGTCCAACCGCGACGACGATGCCCTCGATCGGTTTCTCCTTCACGGTATCGGGAAGGACAAGTCCGCCCTTCGTCTTTTCCTCGTGGGGAGCCGCCTTTACAACAACACGATCACCCAATGGCCTTAGTTTCATTTCGCTGTAACCTCCTTAGAAATATATCGCTATTTTGTGTTAGCACTCACCTGAAACGAGTGCTAAATCCCAAGGAAAAGCTTAACCATATTTGACCAGATTCTCAAGCCGCCAAAAAACCCAATACCACGCGATATTCCGAAATAATTTTATTTTTGGCTGATTCTCTGGCGATTACTTCATGATACTGCCGTAAGCTTCTGTTTTGAAAATTAGGATCGCTGATTTCGGTTTACGAAAACTTGTGATTAAATATAATACGGTCAGAAATAGAAATTGGAAATAAAAACAGAGGAGGATTTGCTATGAAAACAACGGTCGCAATTACATCGGAGATAGACGATCTGAAACTAGCCGTAAGCGAGCTTACAACACAGATTAATGAAAAACTTGAACTTGCCCGCAATTCAGTGGGCATCGTGCATTGCGACGCGGATGTGGACGTTGCGGAACTTGGAAAGCTCCTGCACTCGGAATTAAAAATGGAAATCGTCGGTCTGACGACAACAGCCACTGTGGAGAGGAACAACGGCTATAACGACATGGGTATTATTCTCTGCGTTATGACCGCTGACGACGTCGACTTCTCCGTCGGTTTCACGGGCGAATTGAGCAACGATACTTTCCCCGATACCATCCGTGACGCGTATGCCAAGGCACGCGCCGGCATTCAGGATGACCCCGGGCTGATTCTAACCCTCGCTCCGTATATCGCCGAACTCACATCGGAGAATTACGTTGAAATTTTGGACGAGGCGTCGGATGGGGTCCCCATTTTCGGCGGCGTCGCGACCGATCATTATGACCTTCAATACCAAAAGACATTTTATAACGGCAACGCGTATACAAGAGGTCTTGTTTTTCTGCTGCTTGCCGGAAACGTAAAACCTGTTTTCGCCATGGAACATCATTTCGGGGCAAAAGCGGAGAAAAAGGTCATCATTACAAAATCTACAGGAAATATAATAGAAAAGGTCGGCGAACAGACCTTCAAGGAGTTTGTCGCTTCGATGGTTCCGGTACCGGATGAAGAATTAGTTATCTATCACTTCCAATCAACGCCGTTCGTCATGGAGCTCCCGGATTATGAGAAGGATGAGCAGCCGGTGGTGAGAGCTCTTCTCACTATTGATCATGAGACCGGAGCCGGCGGTTTTCTTTCAAAGATGCCCGAGGGTTCAGTGATTTATATGAATGTATTGCAGCGGGAAAATTTGAGCGAATCATGCAACGGCGCACTGGCCGATATTATTGGAAAGATGGCCGAAAAAAAGGATTATGAATACAGCATGATATTCATCAGCACATGCAACGCACGCCACCTGCTCATGGGCGACGCCAAAGACATGGAGAGCGGCATTGTCAGCGAAAAGCTCGCCGTCCTTCCGCACGGGCTAAACGCGATGGGTTTTTACGGCTTCGGAGAAATATGCCCCACTGGGACAAGGGCCGACGGCACAGCCAAGAACCGTTTCCATAATATCTCATTCGCCCTTTGCGCAATTTAATTCCGACAACGCAATTTGGAAACGATGGAAAATTTTTTAACCGAAGAAGAAATTAAGGCGGTCATAAACGAAAACAAGAAGCTAAACAGGCGCGTGGAGCGCATGACGAAGGAGATGAAGAATCTCGTCGCGCTGAATGATCGCGCGATGAAGCTCAGGGAGTACAGCGAGCAGGAAAAGAATCTCCAATACGAGTATAACGTGCTGCTTTTGGATAACGCCCCGGATATACTCTTTATTTTGAACCCGGAAATGCGTTTCCGCCTGGGCACGAGGAAATTCTTGCGTTTTTTGGCGCGGGATGATCCGGGAACACTCATAGATTCCTTGTTTGAGGAATTTTTCAGCGGCGTCATGCCGGACAGTTGGATTACGTCGACGCGCGTCTTGTTTGAATCCGCCATGAATGAACAAAGGCATATAGAAATCAATGATGAAGTGACCATGGCGGACGGCAGGAAGGTTTTTTCCGTTTCGATAGCTCCGGCTATTGACTCAACGGGAAAAATCATGGGTGTCATCTGCCTGATGCACGACTCCACCGAGCTTGTGGAAATGAAGGAAGCGGCAGAGGCGGCGACGCGGGCAAAAAGTTCTTTCCTTGCCAGCATGAGCCATGAGATAAGGACGCCGATGAACGCAATCATCGGCATGACTACCATCGGGAAGTCCGCCGCAAGCACGGAACGAAAGAATTACTGCCTCGCCAAAATCGAGGACGCGTCACGGCACTTGCTCGGCATTATCAACGATATTTTAGACATGTCCAAGATTGAAGCCGACAAGTTCGAGCTTTACCAAACTGAATTTAGTTTTGAGAAAATGCTGCAACGAGTGGCAAACGTTATCGGCTTCCGCGCGGACGAAAAACGGCAGAAATTCACGGTAAACATTGACAGCGCAATTCCCGACGCTTTAATTGGGGATGATCAGCGGCTTGCGCAGGTCATCACGAATTTATTGGGAAACGCGGTGAAATTCACGCCCGAAGAAGGCTCTATAAGCCTTGATACATATTATTTGGGTGAAGATAACGACATTTGTACTATTCAAATCGTAATAACTGACACAGGTATAGGCATAAGCCCGGAGCAGCAAAGTAAATTATTCCGCACTTTTCATCAGGCTGAGTCCAGTACGACGCGTCAATTCGGGGGTACAGGCCTGGGTCTTTCAATCTCGAAGAATATTATTGAGATGATGGGCGGCAGGATATGGGTCGAATCCGAACTTGGCAAGGGCGCCGCTTTTAAATTTATATTTCAGGCGAAACGGGGCTCAGATAAAAAAGCGGAAAAATCAAAATTCGGCAAAAATTGGGGAACCGCTTCATTTATGGTTGTCGATGACGACCCGGCCGTTTTAGAATACTTCAAAGAAATCATGCGGAGGTTTGGCGTATCCTGCGAAACCGCCATTAGCGGCGAGGCGGCGCTGAGTTTTGTTGAACGGAACGGCAGTTACGACATCTATTTTGTTGACTGGAAAATGCCCGGCATGGATGGCATTACCCTTACTAAGGCACTAAAGGCTAAAGAACCCGAACCGGGCGGCATAATCGTGATCATGATTTCGTCCGTTGAAATGAGCGAGATTGAGAATGAGGCAAAAAAAGCGGGCGTTGACAAATTTCTGTCAAAGCCACTGTTCCCATTAACCATCGCGGATATCATAAACGAATCTCTTGGCCTTATTGAAGAACAGACGAGCAATAAGATAGATATTACCGGCTTTTTAGAAGGACGCCGAATCTTACTGACGGAAGATATTGAAATTAACCGAGAGATAGTGTTAGAACTGCTTGGGCCGACGAATTTAATTATAGACTGCGCCGAAAACGGCGCGGAGGCGGTTCGTATGTTCGGCGAAGCCCCGGAAACGTACGAAATGATCTTAATGGATGTGCAGATGCCCGTCATGGATGGTTATGAAGCGACGCGGCGCATCAGGGCGCTCGATATCCCGAGAGCTAAAACCATACCGATTATCGCCATGACGGCGAACGTATTTCAGGAGGATATAGATAAATCCAAGGCGGCCGGAATGAACGACCATATAGGGAAACCGCTGGACATTGATGAAGTGCTTGACAAACTACAAACATATTTAAAGTCATAGAAACCGTCCCCCAGGTTGCGCAACACAAATCACGACGACGCATAAACGCGGTATCACCCTTAAATACGTCATATGTATCATTGCCGTAAATCATTATAATCTCAATAGAAAAATCCCGCTGTTGAATCTGTATACTCAATGGTATTGTTGTATAATACAACGGTGTGTGATGAAAAAAGAACACAATAAACAAATTGATTCGCATTTGAAAAAGGCGGTGCAGACTTGATGGAAATGTCACGCAACAAAAAACAGGGGAAAAGATCCGGAGGAACTAACACTAACGTGTTGAAATCAATTGCGGCGATATTTCTCATGCTGGTTATCGCCTATTTCTCCAGCTCGCGTTTCGAGGGTTGGATAAACAAGGGGATTAGTTCCGCCCCTCAACCGACGGCAGTTGCGCAGGCTTCCACAGAGCAGGCGCAGACAGCGCCGGCCGCGCCCCAGGCCTTGCCCGTGGTGGGATACGTAGTGGAGAAAGCAGACCTCGCCCTCAGGCGCGAGTACATTGGCCGTGTGGAACCGATACAGACAGTCCTTATAAAGCCCAGGGTCACCGGCCAGATAGAGACGGTACATTTTACGGAGGGCGCGATGGTGAACGAAGGCGACGTGCTCTTCACGCTGGACAGCGCCCAATATCAGGCGACCGTCCAGTTAAGGAGGGCCGATCTCGCAAGGGCGGAGGCAAATCTGTCCAGAGCGTCCAAATTCCATGAAAGGCTAATGTCCGCCGACGCGCGCAGCATATCCGCGAACGACTTGGACATGGCCGCAAGCGATGTAGCGCAGAGCGCCGCCGCGGTCGAACAGGCGAGAGCAGCTTTACGCCTCGCGCAGATTGACCTCGGCTTCGTGAAAATAACCGCGCCGATTTCCGGGCGCATAGGCCGCGCCGAGGTGACGAAGGGCAATTACGTAACTCCCGCGGGAGGACATCTCGCAAGCATTGTGCAGTTGGACCCGATCAGGGTGTCCTATGCGCTGCCCGACAGAAACTTCATCGATCAAATTGAAGCGTTTCAGGAGTCCGGCGACGTCTACGACTCGACGCTCGTGCTTGCCGACGGCTCCAGCTATCCTGCGCCGGGAGAGCGCGACTTCGAGTCGAACGAGATGGATCCCATGACCGGCACTTTGACAGTGTATCTCAAATTCAACAACGAAAAGGGCGCGCTGCTCCCCGGCTCGATGGTACGGGTGGTAACTAAGCCCACACGCGAGCAGGTCGCCCCGGTCGTGCCGCAGGAAGCGATTATTTCCGACTTGCAGGGTGACTTCGTGTACGTAATAGACGATGGCAACATGGCTAACAGGCGCGACGTCAAACTTGGGGTGCAGGTGGGGGTATCGCGAGAGATCGTTTCCGGTCTTGAACCCGGCGAGAGAATTATAATGCGCGGCGTCCAGAATGTGCGTCCCCAGACGCCGGTGAGTCCATACTTTCCTGATACGAGCGCGGCTTTGAGCCCTGCCGAGCAGGCCCGCGAGTCGGGCTTCGACCTTACCATGGTTGGCGCGCCTAGTCCGACGGAAGGGAATAACTGACGCATGTTTTCGAGCTTTTTCATAAGAAGACCGCGTTTCGCGATGGTCATCGCTGTCGTGCTGATGGTGGCGGGCGGAATTGCTGCGGCCGCCCTGCCGGTTACACAGTATCCCGATGTGGCGCCGCCGACGATAATGGTGTTCGCCCATTACCCGGGGGCTGACGCCGTCACGGTGGCCAACACTCTGGCCGCTCCCATGGAGGAGGCCATAAACGGCGTCGAGAACATGATATACATGAGTTCGACATCTGACAACACCGGCAGTTACCAACTAACGGTAACCTTCAGAACCGGAGCGGACGCCGATATGGCGCTCATTAACGTACAAAGCAGAATACAGCAGGTATCCCCGCTGCTGCCGACTGAAGTCACCGCTCTCGGCATCACCACTCTGAAGAGCTTCTCGAACATGCTCGGCTTCGTTGCGATCGTATCCCCGAACGGTACGCGCGACCAAACCTACCTGCTGGACTACGCCTACAACAACGTGACGAATGTCCTGAAAAGAGTGTCCGGCCTGGGTGACGTGCAGGTGTTCGGTTCGCGTTACAGTATAAGAATATGGCTCGACCCCGACAGGATAGCGTCACTGGGGCTTGCCGTGTCGGACGTGGCAGCGGCAATTTCCGATCAGAACAGGCAGGCGTCGCTCGGAGCCTTAGGGGAAGGCATGGGAAGCACCGGCGCGCAGACGGCAATGGTCTATACCCTCACCACAAGAGGAAGACTGTCGAACGTGCGAGATTTCGAAGAAATGGTGATAAGGACGACTGCTCAAGGCGGGCAGGTAAAGCTCAAGGACGTGGCCCGTATAGAGCTGGGCGCCGAGAGTTACGGCCTGAACGCCGCCCTGAACGGCACCCCTGCCGCAATGATGCTTCTCTCGCAATCGGCCGACGCGAATGCTCTCGCCGTGATGCAGGGAATCAATGATACGCTCGCCGATCTAGAACGCAATCTGCCTAACGACGTGGAGTTTGTCCTGGCTTACGATTCGACCGAATTTGTACGCGCCACCATTTGGGAGATAATCATGACGCTGGGGCTGACATTTTCCCTTGTCGTGCTGGTCTGCTACGTTTTTCTCCAGGATCTGCGCGTCACGCTCGTGCCGATTGCGGCAATCCCGATCTCGCTGCTGGGGACATTCATCGGGCTGTCCGCGCTGGGTTTCAACATCAACATACTGACGCTCTTCGGGCTGGTGCTGGTTATAGGTACGGTGGTCGACGACGCGATAATAGTAGTGGAACGCGTCATATTTATCATGGAACGTGACAAAGTGAACTCGGTAGACGCCGCGAAACAGGCAATGAAGGACATTACCGGACCGATGATCGCGGTAACGCTGGTGTTCCTGGCGATATTCGTTCCCGTCACTTTCATGCAGGGTATTACCGGAGTTATATACCGCCAGTTCGCGGTGACAATATCCGTATCCGTTATGTTATCGCTGTTGGTGGCGCTCACTCTGAGTCCGGCCATGTGCGCGCACTTGCTGAGCAACCTCAAACCGAAACGGCGCGGGCCGCTCGCGTGGTTCAACAATGGCGTCAAACTCGCCACTAAAGGCTACGTTAAAGGCGCTATATTGATAGCGCGCTACACTATAATCACGCTGCTTCTCTTCGCGGCGGTAGCCTACTCTGCTTATTATTTATACGCCCGTACCCCGACGGAGTTCCTGCCCGACGAGGACCAGGGCATAGTAATGGCTATGATCCAGCTCCCGGAGGGCGCGTCGCAGAGCAGGACGCGCGAGGCGATGGACAAGATAATTCCGCAGGCCATAGCTCTGCCCGGAGTGCAATACGTGATGTCCGTCGAAGGGTTCACTATGATAGGCGCGTCAGGGGAAAACGTCGGTATGATTGTTTTGACGCTGGAGAACTGGAGACTCCGAACCGAGCCAAACATGAGCTACGTGGCGATAATGAACAGCATGCGGCGTATCGCCGCCGGGGTTCCCGAAGCGCAGGTGAACGTTATGTCACCGCCGGCGATAGCGGGACTCGGCATGGCCGGCGGGCTTCAACTGCAATTGCAGTCGCGGGTCGAAAATGATCCGGTGGCACTGGAACAGGTGATGCGCTCCCTTCTCATGCAGATAATGCAGTCGCCGGAATTTATGTTCGCTTTCAGCTCATACACCGCAAACACGCCGCACATGTTCGTCGACATAGACAGAGAAAAGGCGGAGATGATGGGACTTTCGATGAGCAACGTGTTTTCCACTCTCCAGGGTTACTTCGGCACGGCGTATATCAACGATATAAACATCGGCACACAGGTGAACAAGGTCATGCTGCAGGGCGACTGGATGTTCCGCGACAGATCGGACAGCCTGGAGAACGTGCACGTGAGAAGCGCATCCGGCGCCCTCGTCCCGATAGAAACATTCACAACAGTAAGCCGAACTCTAGCGCCGAGGGCTGTCAGCAGGTATAACCTGTACCCGGCCGCCGACATAACGGCGCTGATGATGCCGGACTCCACATCTGGGCAGGGCATCGCCCGCGTGGAGCAGTTCGTGAGTGAATTGCCGGAAGGCTACGTGAACGAATGGACGGGAATGACATACCAGGAACAGGAGGCGGGCGGACAGACATTACAGATATTGATCATGGCGCTGCTCTTTGCTTATCTGTTCCTCGTGGCGCAATACGAGAGCTGGACCATACCGATTGGAGTCATACTCTCGCTGCCGGTTGCCCTCTTGGGCGCTCTGATTGGAATACACGTGATGAGTCTGTCGCTCTCGATATACACTCAGTTGGGCATACTGCTTCTAATCGGGCTGGCCGCGAAGAACGCGATACTAATAATTGAATTCGCGCAGGAACAGCATGAGGTACACGGACTTTCGATACTGGAAGCGGCGGCGGAAGCCGGAAGCGAACGTTTCCGCTCGGTCCTGATGACGGCCCTCACCGCCGTGGTAGGAGTATCCCCGATGCTTTTCGCGCACGGGGCGGGCGCCGCGAGCAGGCTGCACGTCGGTACAACGATGTTCTTCGGCATGAGTTTGGCGACAGCGTTCGGATTATTCCTGATTCCGGGACTATACACGGTATTGCAGACAAATAGAGAGAGGGCAAAACGCATTCTTGGCATGATATTCTCACGCAGAAAAGAGGCCGCCGAAGTTGAAATCGACGAAATTGAAACCGAAGAAATTGAAATCGAGGAATTTAATGATGAAGAAGCTGAAACCGATGAAACTGTCGATTAAAACCGCCCTGCTTGCGCTGTTAACAGCTGTAATATCGATATCGTTTGCCGCCATGACCGGCGCATACGCGGCGGATTACGAAGAGGCGTGGGACGCGCTGGTGCGTAAGCACTATGGGCTGCCGGAGATTCGCCCCCTGCCTGCATCCGACGAGGAGGGAATACGGGAAGGCGACTGGTTCGGCCTGGTACACAAATATGATAATGAGTTCGCGAGATCGGACGACGGGAGTGATTCCGAGCTGTCACTGGATATGCTCGCCGATTGGTTCACCGGCATGGAAAGCAATACGCTTTCGGTACTGGTCAGCCACGCGTTCATGAACAACAGGGACCTCGCCTCAGCGCGCGCGAGAGTGATCGAGGCCCGCGCGGCGTTGGGTATCAGCACGGCGGCGGCTCTGCCGTGGCTCGACAGCACAAACACCTGGACCTACTACCAGGCGTCCGACAACTCCGCTCAGCGCGGTGTACAAACCGATACAATAAAACTGGGGATCGACGCGTCGTGGGAGATAGACGTATTCGGAGGCCTCGCCCTCAGGACCGAGGCGGCGGAGGCCAATCTGGAATCCAGCTACGCCGCCATGCACGCGGTGTGGGTGACTCTGTCGGCGGAGACCGCGTTGAGCTACATCTCATATTGCACGCTTCGCGAGAGGCTCAATATCGCGCTGCGTAATCTCGCGCTGCAGGAGGAATCGCTGTCCCTGCTTACATCGCAATACGAGGCGGGTTTGGCCGACTCACTCGCGATGAATCAGGCCCGCTATACGATCGAGCAGACGAGGGCTTCCATCCCGCCGATCAAGGTCAGTATGGAGAACACGTTGAACGCGCTCGCCATTCTTACCGGTGAAGTGCCGGGAAGCCTGGAACACCTACTCGGCGAGCGCCCTGACCATCCGAGGTTGTTCAATAACGCCGAGTTCACCGGAATACCGGCTAACACGCTTCGTCAAAGACCCGACGTAAGAGCCGCGGAACGCGCCCTTGCAGCGCAGATAGCTTTGCGAAGATCCGCCGAGCGCGACATGCTGCCGAGGTTCTTCCTGTTTGGCTCCATCGGCCTGGAAACGCTGGGCGGAAGTCTGCTTTCAGGCGACAGCTTAGGTTACGCGTTCGGTCCGCGTATATCGTTCCCCATCTTCCACGGCGGGGCAATCAGAAGGAACATACAGGTGCAAACAGCGCGTGAGGAACAGCTGATTGCAGCCTATGAGGGCATAGTGCTGGCCGCCGTGGCCGAAGTAAGAAACGCGCTCGCGGCAAACACGCAGGAGGCGGACAGAAACAGATCTCTCCGCACCGGCGTCGAAGCAGCCCGCTCCGCCCTGGAAATCGCGAACGACAGATATATCAACGGGCTCTCGGATTATTACAACGTGATCGGAGCGCAAACAGCACTGCTGTCACTGGAAGACGCGCTTGTCGTCAGCGACGGGCAAATGACCGGCAACGTGATACGGATTTTCAAGTCACTCGGCGGAGGATGGCAGCCCCTCACGGAGGAAAACCCGGCGGAAATCGCCGGGGAAAATTGACATTTAAGCATAACACCAACATCGGTCAGAATTTTCTTACCGACAAGTCGGTGGTAGATTGGATGATGGCGCGAGCGAAACTCTCGGCCGGGGATCGTGTATTGGAGATTGGCCCTGGCTCCGGTATCCTCACGAGAGGAATACTGGCGAGCGGGTGTGACGCGCTCGACGCTATAGAAACAGACACAAGGCTCAAGGAATACCTGGAACCCATCGCGGCGGCGGATGCGCGCCTCACTTTGCACTGGGCCGACGCGGTCAGGTTCGACTACTCCACTCTCGGCAACGCGCCTACTCACGTAATATCAAACTTGCCCTATCATATAACTACGCCGGTTATATGGCGTCTGTTTGAAAACTGCCCCGCGATGGGCGCCCGATATATTCTCGTCATGACTCAGAAGGAGGCGGCCGAACGCCTGTCATGCGGCGCGGGGACGCGCGGTTCGAATCCGCTGTCGATAACGATAGCGGCGCTGGGCCGCGGTTCCGTCGTTCGCAAGGTTTCCAGAACCGCGTTCCGTCCCGCGCCTCGTGTCGACTCCGCCATAACGGAGATAATTATCGACGCTCCCGCGGAGCGCCTCGGACTGCCGCGCGACGCGGCGTGGCGGCGATTGTTGTCCGGTTCGTTCGCAGCAAGGAGAAAGACACTCGCGAACAACTGGAAAGCCTCGTTCCGCATGTCGCGCCATCACAGCGCGGAGGTCTTGTCACGGCACGGGATGGACGATATGTCACGCCCGGAGGAATTATCCCTTGACGACTGGTTCGCTCTGTACTCGGACAAAGATTTTGCGAAGGGCACGGAACAAGCATGATGATTTAAAAAATGTTATAATTACAAATATTTCTTTATGATGGGAGCGGCTCACCATAAAAAAATTGTACATTTTTTTCTTCATCGTCGTAATTGTTTTAGGTGTGCTTGCACATGATTATCCGGCGGGCGGGCCCGTCAATTCATTGCGTGACGGCTACTTTACCGCCGAAGAAGCCGAATATTATCAGGGATGGAAGGAATACATCACCATATACGTGAACAACGGCAGGATCGTTACGGCGGATTTTAACGGGCGAAACAGTTCCGGTTTCGTCAAATCATGGGACATGGATTACATGCGTTTGATGACCAAAACGGACGGAACCTACCCAAGCGAATTCATAAGAGCCTATGTTTCGGAGCTGGTGGCGCGGCAGAGTACGGAAGGGATAGACGCCATTTCCGGGGCGACGGGATCATATCACTCATTCAGGCAACTGGCAGACGCCGCGATAATTCAGGCCAGGACAGGAGAAGGCAAAGTTGCGTTCGTTAACATCAATCGTGAGGAACAATGATCTGTAAATGATAATAAAGAGCAGTATCAGCCTCCGCATCCTGCTAACTACACTCGCGGCCGGCGTCATACTTGCAGCGGGTCTTGTCGCTCTAATGACCGGTTTTATGAACTCTCTCACTGATACAATACTCATCAATATCCTTCAACCAACGGCAAAAATGTCCGCGAGAAGCATCGAGGGAAATCTTCACATGATGGCCGACCGGTTCCTCGTTATGAGGGATAATAACCAACTGAACTCGCGATACACGCAAAGGGACGAGAAGCAGAATGTCCTGGACACGGCGATGGCCGGCATAGAATTCGTCTGGCTGGGACTCTACGACATTGAAGGGCGAATTGTCACCGGCAGCCCTGAGAGTCCGCGAAATATCAGCGTCCTCGATATGTTCGGAATGATGCAGACCACGAAAAACCTGGTGATAGAGGACACATCCACTGGCCCCAAGGGGCTGGAGATAATAATGGGCGTGCCGGTGAACAGCATTCGGCCAAGCGAGGACGGCGGTTCGACTGAATCTTTCACCGCGTATTATCTCGTCGGCAGTTACAGGCACGATATGCTGATGGACGCGCTGAACAACATAAACATAGGAGCAAACGGCGTTGCTTTCATCATCAATGAAAGAGGCTACCTCATCGCCCATCAGGACGTCAACAAAGTTTACAACATGGAGCACATCTCCGCGAGCCTGGGCGATGACAAGGCCGTTTCCGACCTGATTCAGACCATGACGGAATCTCAGACGGGATCGGCGATGATAGACACGGCGAAAGGCGACTCCTTCGTCAGTTATTCTCCGGTGCGAGGGACCAGATGGTCGCTGGGCATCGTAGCCCTGCGCTCCGACTTCACCGTAGCGGTCGCGCACGCCATATATACCAGCGTGCTGATAACGGCGGCCGCCCTGATATTCTTCGCCTTCGTCATCTCATTGCTTACGGAAAAAACGCTCAGGATTCCGCTCCGGGCAATCACTGACGGCGCGAATACAATAGCGTTGGGACAATTCGATAACCAGCTCCCCTCCAACCTTACCGAACGCGGAGATGAGATAGGCTCGCTCGGCAGGGCATTCGCAAAGATGTCCGCGTCCATACGTCAGGTGATAAGCGATATTGGAAATCTCACACAATCAGCGCGGGGCGGAGCGCTGGACAAAAGAGCCGACCCCTCCACGCATCTCGGCAGCTATCATTTAATAATATCCGGCATTAACTCGACGCTGGACGTGATGTGTTCGCACCTCAACCTGCTGCCTGAAGCCTTTGCCCTGTTCGGCTTCAATAAAGCCTGCATCTATCGCAACAGCGCGATGGAGGAGCTCTTGGACCGCCACAGGGACATTCTTGACGACAGCAGCCTGCTGGCGCGCCTTCTGTCGTCGGGAGAATCGGATATGCTTACGCCTGAAATGAACAGTATGTTCGACCCCTCGTCCGGGTGTGAGATTACCCACCGCGTCAACGCGACCCTCCCTAACACGGACAAAAACGGCGTGAATTACAGCTACACTTTGAAAATAAAGCGCGTTGGGGACATGCCCGGCGAGCAGGAGGATTCGCCTGTGTGCGTGATGCTCATAGTGAGCGACGTCAGCCAATTGACTAAGGCAAAAGAGGACGCGGAGTTAGCGAGCAGGGCGAAGAGCGATTTCCTAGCGAACATGAGCCACGAGATACGCACTCCGATGAACGCTATAATCGGCATGACGGCTATGGCAAAATCCACGGACGACACGGGCAGAAAGGATTATTGCCTCGACAAGATAAACGACGCTTCCAAACACCTGCTGGGCGTTATAAATGACATTCTCGACATGTCGAAGATAGAGGCGAACAAATTTGAATTGTCGTTCGCGGAATTCAACTTTGAACACATGATTAAAAAAGTGGTGGGCGTCATCAACTTCCGCGTGGATGAAAAAAAACAGTCATTCAGCGTTCATATAGACCAACACATTCCGCGTATGCTGATTGGCGACGACCAACGCCTGGCGCAGGTCATTACGAATCTGCTCTCGAACGCCGTCAAATTCACCCCTGAGGGCGGTTCTGTCAAATTGGACACAAGTCTTGAAAAAATCGATGAAAACAGCATCTGCACCATAAAAATTGAGGTCATTGACACAGGTATAGGCATATCGCCGGAAAATCAGGAGAAGCTTTTTACATCCTTCGAGCAAGCGGAAAGAGGGATTTCGCGAAAATTCGGCGGCACCGGCCTGGGACTCGCGATATCCAAGAGTATAGTGGAAATGATGGGCGGCGTAATCTCGGTTGAATCGAAACTTGGGCGCGGCTCCACATTCTCCCTAACTATACGCGCGCTCATGTCCGAGGATTGTCCAAAGGATTTACTTCGCCCCGGCATCAACTGGCGGAATATGCGAATACTTGTAGTGGATGATATGCCCGACGCGCGAAAATACTTCGACGAAATACTTGCATCGTTCGGAGTTTCCTGTGACCTGGCGGAGAGCGGCGAGGACGCACTGGAAAAAATTGAGCGCAACGGAAACTATGACTTTTATTTCGTGGACTGGAAAATGCCCGGTATGAACGGCGTGGAACTCTCGAAGCAGATAAAGTGGCGAGGCAACGACAACATCGTGATAATGATTTCCGCCGCGGAGTGGACCACAATAGAGCGGGAAGCAAGGGAAGCCGGAGTCAGCAAATTCATCAGCAAACCGATCTTCGCGTCGTCGATAATGGACTGTCTGAACGAGTGCCTTGGCAAAGAAAACGCCATGGAGCCAAGTGATGATACTAATAATGATGAACCGGACCTGAGCGCCTTTCGAGTGCTGCTCGCAGAGGACATAGATATAAACAGGGAAATAGTGACAGCGTATCTCGAACCGACGGGCCTCGCGATAGACAGCGCGGAGAACGGAGCGGAAGCGGTGCGCATGTTCAGCGACGATCCGGATAAATACGACCTCATATTCATGGACATTCAGATGCCGGAGATGGACGGTTACGAGGCCTCCCGGCGAATCAGAGCGCTGGACGACGAGCGCGCCCGCGAGGTGCCGATTATTGCGATGACAGCAAATGTATTCCGCGAGGATATTGAGCGATGCCTCGCGGCCGGCATGAACAAGCACATAGGCAAGCCGGTCGACCCGAACGAAATGATTCGGATGTTGAAATTGTATTTGTTGGGGAGCAAGTAACCGTTAGCCTCCAGATATTTACATGAGGCCGGCGTACTGCGCGACGCCGCGGAGATAATCCGCAAGGGAGGATACGCCTTCAAGACGGTCGAGGTTCCGACGATGAGGATGGCATGACCTGCGGCGGCGGCATGACGCTTCTGATAGAACGGATTGGGACCGTGAGCCTGGAGTAAAGCGATGTATTGGAACTTCGAAAAAATAATTATTAAACCCGGCGCGCGCCGATTCGACGGTCATGAACGCCCCATATCCGTGGAGATTGGCTTCGGAAACGGAGAGTACCTGCAATATCTCGCCGCCTCAAGGCCGGATTCACTCGCGATTGGCATAGAGGTTTCGCAATGGTGCGCTTCAAAAGCGGCGCGCCGGGTTCTCGCGAACGGGCTTGGCAATGTTAAAATCCTATGCGGAGACGCGAGGTATCTGCTGAAATTCGCATTCGAACCGGCCTGTATCAGTGAGATTTTCATGAACTTCCCCTGCCCCTGGCCCAAACGGCGGCACACCGAACGCAGGGTGGCGCGCGGGGATTTTGCGGATCTGCTTGCGTCGCGCCTGGCTGCAAACGGCACGTTCACGCTCGCAACGGACGTCGATTGGTACGCGGAGGCAACGGAGGAAATTTTCGCGGAACATCCCGCGTTCGAAACGACGCCTGTCAAAAGGAACCCGGAGCGGGATTACGCTACAAAATACGAGCGAAAGTGGCGCGGCATGGGACGCGACATATTCGAGTTCCGCGCCCACAAACGCGGCGTTGAACAGGAGAACATGGAATCGGACGTGAAAATGAACATGAAAGAGGATTACGAAACGCAAACGGACGAACTGGAAATTTTGGGGCGAGTTGAGCGAATCGAACAAATCGCGCAGCCGGAAACGCGCAGCCTCCTTGAACGGGTTTCGAATATAAGCGGCGGCGAGATCCAAGGCGCGGGATACAGAGTATTCTTTCGCGACGCGTACTCCGACGGCGCATGCGACGCGCTCTTGAAAACGATCTCCGTTGACGAGGGATTTGAACAGCACTACTACCTCAAGATAACCGAGTATGACGGACGCTTGCGCGTGACCGCGGACTCGGTCGGCCATCCTTACAAGACGCCGGGAGTGCGGGCGTCGGTGCGGTACGCGGCGAAAAAGTTGGCGCTGATTTAACGATAGTCACTTGCATTTATGTTTATAAAATTATAATAAAATTCTATTTTTCTTTACATAACTGCATCTGCTGTATAGAATACAGTGAGGCGGTGATTCGTATGCGCAGAAAAATAGAAACCCTGCTGCTCGAATGGAAAAACAAAAGTAACCGTATGCCGCTGCTTATGCACGGAGCGCGTCAGGTAGGCAAGACATATATTCTCAGTGAATTCGGCGAAAAACATTTCAGAAATATGGTCTATGTGAACCTTGAAACGAATATGCTGGTGGCTGATTATTTTGCTGACGACATAACGCCAGAGCGTCTGATCCGCTTTCTTGAAACGACGGCGGGTGACTTGATAACGCCGGGAGAGACCCTCATTTTCTTTGACGAGATTCAATCTTGTGAGCGCGCGCTGACCTCGCTGAAATACTTTTGTGAACTTGCGCCAGAGTATCATGTGGCGGCAGCCGGCAGTCTGCTCGGCGTTGCGATAAAGCGGGAAAAGCGGGCAAAAAATTCTTTCCCGGTGGGCAAGACAGAAAGTATTATGCTTCACCCCCTGGATTTCGAGGAGTTCCTTTGGGCCGCCGGAGAAGAACGTCTTGCGGCTGATATACGCAGGTGTTTCGCCGGAATGGAACCAATGCCCGACGCCCTGCATCAAAAATCGATGGAATTTTATAGATATTATCTGATTACAGGAGGAATGCCAGCCTGCGTGAACTCTTTCGCGAAAAATGGCAAGCTCGTGCTTGTGCCGACAATCCAAAACGATATCGTAAACAGCTATGTGGCCGATATGGCTAAATACGCGGACACTTCCGAAACAGTAAAAATCCGCGCCTGCTTTAACTCAGTCCAAACGCAGCTTGCGAAAGAAAACAAGAAGTTTCAGTATAAGGTCGTTCAGAAAGGCGGCAGCGCAACGCTGTTCGGCGCTTCAATCGATTGGCTGGCGCAGGCCGGCGTCGTTCTGAAATGCAAAAAAATCGACCATGCGTATAATCCAATTCCCGTATACGAGGATCTCTCATCCTTCAAACTTTATATGAACGACGTCGGCCTTTTGGTAATGAAGGCCGGAGTGCCGCAACAGACCGTACTCAGCGGCGAGGCGAATTTTTTTATGGGCTCGGTCGCCGAGAACTATATCGCGCAAACGCTTGCTTCCAATGGATACCCTCTTTTTTACTGGACAAGCGAGCATACGGCCGAAGTAGACTTTGTCATACAGAAAGATAAAGACATTTTCGGTATCGAGGTAAAAAAAGGGATAAAAACCCGGTCAAAGAGCCTAAGTGTCTTTGCCGGCAAGTATTCGCCGGCCTGTTTGATCCGTTTCTCGGAAAAGAACTTCGGGCGGAGCGAGGACATATTTTCTATACCTCATTATGCCGCGTTTTGTGTGTGACAAAATGACCGTCTGTCTGTCAATCCTCAAAGTCATCCAAGCCATGCTTGTTAATAAGCTTTAAAAATTCTGCTGGAAGCATAATAAAGTATTCAGCGGGATAATGTTTTTTGTTGCCCGTGATTAAAGTCGCACCGGCGGCGAGTGCGGTATCATAAAAAATGCGGTCACTTTCATCAGGCAGCGATATTTCGGATGGGCTTGGTTCAAGCTTTATCCCAACTTTTTTTATCGACTCGATAATTCCTTTTTGTATTTTATCTGCGATTCTCAAATGCTTTCGTGACAATACTTCCTTGTATTCAAACAAAATTTCTCCATTGTAAAAAAGCTGTATTTCCTCGTTTTCCGCAATAATCTCGACGATTTTTGCACACTTGCCGCTTGGGGAAAGAGCCGCCGATATGACAATATTGGTATCAATAACTACTTTTAACATTTTTGCTGCCGTCTTTCTCGTCTGTTTGCCGCGATTTCGGCGTCTATCTCCTCCATCGTCATCTTATCAGTGCCGTTTTTTACAGATTCTTCCTGCGCCGCTTTAAAGGCCTGCTTTAGCAACTCCCTGGCATTTACTTGTTTCGACGGTTTAGCATCAGTGATTGAGAAAGGCAGCTGGCGAGTTCGTAAAACCGCCTTCATATACATATTAAGAGCGGTTGTAATGTTCATGCCAACATTTTCGCAAAACGCGTCAAATTCGCGTTTGGTTTCCTCATCAACGCGGATTGTTACATTTACAGCCCCCATAATAAGCACTCCTATTCCTGTGAAATATTCGTAATTATACATATATTATCGTGCAAAGTAAAATATACGATAATTTTAACATTGCCCAATATAGCTGTATCTGCAAAAATCAGCCAGCTCTGCGATCAACTGTATCATTGAAGGCTCTGATTGATACAAACATCATAGCTGATATGTACGAACTGGCCGACGCGTCTATATGATTCAATAAAACGAAAATTATGATAATATCTTAAAAAATGGCGTCCGGTTATTATTCCGCGCCGCATCCGACTTGCGGAGGTTTATATCAATGCGGAACTCTCTCTTGTTCATATATCTCGTGATCGAAAACTCCGGGGCATGGATAAACGGCGTCATAGCATCATAACGAAGGGAACGGCGGACAAGATGCGCCCGACGTCGGGCAAGGTGCTGGCGGCGCTGTTCAGTATCCTGCGTTCCGCGTCACTTGAGGGAGAGGATTTTCTCGACCTTTTCGCAGGCACGGGAGAGGCGGCGCTGGAAGCGCTCAAGCGCGGCGCGGAACGAGTGGTCTGCGTGGAGTCCGACAGCTCGCGCGCGAGGAATATATCGGGGCGACTGTCGGCATACGTTTCGGGCCTTCCGGCGGGACCAGACGGCGGGAATATCAGCGCCGAATGTATACGCAGGGACGCGCGGCGGGCGATACCCAATTTCACTAAGGAAGGGCGGGAGTTCGGAGTGATTTTCGCGGACCCTCCGTACGGCATGGGATGGGGGCAAATACTGCCTAAGCTGATTGAGGAAAATTGGCGCATCGTATCACCGGGCGGCGCATTCGTGTTTGAGCGCTCTTCAAGGGAGGAACCGGCGGAGATATCAATTCCCAGAGATGATCGCGCCTATGGCGAAACAATATTGTCGTTTTACTGGAAACACAATTAGAAAGAGAGAAGAGGCAAAAATGAACAGAGCTGTTTACCCGGGATCGTTCGATCCCTTCACCAACGGACATTTGGATATTACAGAGCGCAGCGCGGCGATATTCGACGAGCTGATAGTGGCGGTGCTTGTTAATGACAGCAAGAAATCGATGTTCAGCAGGGAGGAGCGGGTTGTGATGGCGAGTGAGGCAACAAGCCACATCGAGAACGTCAAAGTGCATTCATTCGACGGCCTGCTTGTCGATTTCATGCGCCGCGAGGACAGCCGCGTAATTCTGAGAGGCATCCGCGCGCTCACTGATTTCGAATATGAATTTCAGCTCGCTCAGATGAATAAGCAGCTTGCTCCGGAAATTGAAACATTCTTCATGGTGACCGACGCGAAATATTCGTACCTGTCGAGCCGGGGTGTGAAGGAGATATTCCATTTTAGAGGACTTATTCACGAGTTCGTTCCGCCCGGCGTGTTCAAAAGAATGCAGGAGCGGATACCGCCAAGATGAAATACGTTATCGGAATTGATCAGGGATCAACCAAAACCCATACAGCCATATCCGATTTAGCCGGTAATATACTGGCAACATATATGACCGGAGGGGCGGAGCACCATTGTGTAGGCATCAAGAAACAGATGGGGCTGATCGATGAATCCCTCGCGGAGATATTGAAACTCAGCGGAGTTTCAAAAGATGAGCTCCTGCATATCTATTGCGGGCTGGGCGGCGCTGATTTTGAGGAGGAATACCTCGAACTGAAACGCCTTGTGAGGATGCTCGGCTACAGCAACGAAATTTCCGTTGCGAATGACTGCCAGATCGCCTTCCGGGGAGGTTCGCAGAAGGGCGTCGGGGCAATTATTTGCGTCGGTTCCGGGACCAACTGCGCCGTAAGGAGTCCTTCGGGAGAGGAATTTGTATACGGATACTATGTAGAAGATGAGATTATGGGAGCAACGGCGATCGGCCAGGCGGCATTGACGCTCGCGTATCAATCGGCAATGGGCAGAATCGGATTCACGGCGCTCACAGAGCGGCTTCTCGAACATTTCTCGGCGCGGACCGTCGATGAACTGCTGCGTATTGATATACTTGAGGAACTAAGAAATGAGGAAAAAAAATCGCTCGCTCCCCTCATGTTTGAGTGCGCGTACGACGGGGATCTTATCGCGGCTGAATACATCAAAGATTACGGGATAAAAACCGCGGGACTTGTAAACGCCCGCGCAAAAATTTTCGGGATGGAAATGCTGGATTTTGACATGGTCTTATCCGGCAGCGTATTTAAGGGGCCGGGTTCGCTGCTCTCCGACGCGATTCGGATGGAGATTCACACGGTATGCCCCAAAGCGAAAATTATCCCCGCGCGGTACGAGCCGGTGGTTGGCGCGGTAATCTGCGCGCTTGAGGCGAGCGGGCACAAAGGCGACTTTTCAAACATCGAGACGTCCGGCAAAAAGCATAATCTTTTGAGGCAAATTAGAGGTCAGCATGAGGAGGGAGAATTTTGCGAAAGTTAAAGATTGCTGTTATCGGCGCGGGAAGCTCCTACACGCCGGAATTGATTGACGGTTTCATCACAAGGGCGGACAGCCTTAACGTCGAGAGCTTCTTCTTTATGGACATCGATCTCGAAAAGGCCGGTATAATCGCCGCTTTTGCGGAGCGTATGCTTAAAAAGCGCGGCATACCGTCCAGGATTGTTTTGACCGACATTCTCGATGAAGCCGTCAGCGGAGCGGACTACGTGCTGGGGCAATTTCGAGTGGGAGGGCTTGACGCCCGCATACTCGATGAAAAAATCCCCCTCCGCCATGGCCTGATAGGACAGGAAACCACGGGCACGGGAGGATTTATGAAAGCGCTGCGCACAGTGCCGGAAGTTTTGAAAATCGCAAAATCCATAGAAAACCACGCGAAGGACGCGTGGTATATTAATTTCACGAATCCGGCCGGCATCGTGACGCAGGCGCTGCAACATACGGCGGTAAAAAGCATCGGATTATGCAACGGGCCTATCAATATGATAAAAGACGCGAAAAAAATGCTCCCAGAGGGCACGCGCTGTTTCGATTACGATTTTGTGGGGCTCAATCATCTCTGTTTTATCACCGGTATTTACGCCGATGGGGTGGAAATTCTTCATGAACTGATAGATTCTGGCCTCGGCAGCGCCGAATTTAAAAATATCCCCGCGACAGACCTTCCCGCTGAGTTATTAAAAACGGTGGGCGGTATACCCGTGGCTTATCTCAACTATTACCTTAAACGGGATGAACAGTTGAAAATTTGCTATGATGCCGAAAAATCGAGAGGTGAAATCTGTAAGGAAGTAGAGGCGGCTCTTTTCAAACTATACAAAGATACGTCTATCTGCGAAAAACCGGAGGAGCTTTCGCAAAGAGGCGGCGCGCTCTATTCCGAAGCCGCCGTATCAATTATCGACGCCATCGAAAACGACAGAAACGAGATACATGTGGTCAATGTGAAAAACCGCGGCGCTTATCCGTTTATGAATTATGACGACGTAGTCGAGGTGAAATGCGTACTCAATAACAACGGCGCGGCGCCCGTCTGCCTCAAGGATTTTAACAACGAATATATCATCGGACTAATGCGCGCGGTCAAGTCCTACGAGCACCTCACCGTCAAAGCGGCGATGACCGGCTGTTACGAAACGGCTCTCCTGGCGCTGCTCGCGCATCCCCTTGTGCAGGACTACGTTCGCGCGAAAGGCGTTTTGGATGAAATGCTCGAAGCAAACCGGGCTTTCCTGCCGCCGGGGGCGTTTCATTTGCCGGTCGGCACATAGGCCATCATTTCAAGTACCGACTTTGTGTACCCCAGCAGAGTTGGGGTTTACGCAAGTGTTTCGCCCCGGATTTTGCATTGTTCTCGTGCAGAGAAAAGACCCGCGGTCGATTGTGCCAAACTCTATGTCTGAGTTATTGCTCATGAATGAATGTTTCGAATCCTTTCAATCGGCAACTTAGTTACCCTTGCGATTACATCATCCGACAGCCCTTCATTTTTCATTCCAATTACCGTTTCGAGGGTTTTTTCTTCTCGGCCTTCCTCCAAGCCGTCCTCCCGAGCTTCCTGTTCCCAAACCCTTCTGGCTACGTTGATATCCCATTCTGCTGTAAGCATATTGAGCACCTCCGATGAATGAGTTTTTAAAAAATCCGACAATATCCCTTCCCTGATACAATCGTTTATTGCTCTGGTTATGGCAGCTGCCAAATCCAATCCAATTTTTTGATATTCGCGAACCTTCCCTACAAACTGTACATAGCCATATAGCTCCTCGCTCTTTTTCACGATTGCTTCATTTCGGCCCTCATTGATGTTTACTACACGTACTTCCAGCTCAAGGAAACCGCTAAACTCTGCCAATGCCTCCGGTACTTCCATGTAAGCGTCCGACAAACGCAGAATCTTTTCGTCGGAAAATTCGTCCGGCCCGTTATACAATACGATGAAGTCGGGCTTTGGTATCTTCAGCAACTTACTTTTATACACAGCGGCGTTGTCGATTATTTTTTCATATATACGTGCCACATAGATCAGCAGGCGCAGAGGCATATTCGCTGAAATGGAACTCTGATGCTCGATCAAAATTACAATCCTATCGTCCAGGACGAAGGCGACATCATTTCGCCGGTAGTTAAAAAGGACATCCTCCAGCGTAGCTATTTCCACAGGAGTATCCGTCGGCAGATCGCTGCCGGATACAGCATTATACAGCGACAGGAGTTTTTCCGTCTCATTGAACAATGTGGTAAATAAGCTGTTTTTGTACTCCCGGTTTACGCTCATGCGACACCTTTTCTCAATATGGATTTTACTTTACTACAGCCGCCTGTTGTTTTGATAATATTATGTGTCATGTGTACAATCTTTTCAAGCAGAATTGGTTGAAATAACCATAACGGCCCGCAAGGGCCGCTTTGTTTCGGTTGTATCGGTTCTCGCGCGCGCTGGGAAGGGAGAGGACTCAGTATTTGAGAAGATTTTTTCTATAGGGGGAGTTGTCCAAAAGAAGCGAAAAAGCCTGACAGGGCTCACCAGACACATTTGACATCATACCCGCGGATACTCTCGTCTGAGGTCACTATCGACATGTTTTCGCACATGGCTGTTGCGATGATAATGCGATCAAATGGATCGCGGTGAACATACGGCAGTTCCGCAACTGTTTCAACATATTGAGGCAATACTGTTATAAGTTCTATCGAATATTCCCTGACGGCAAAGAGAAAACGCTTAACGCCGCCGCTAAACGCAGGCAACTTTCCAAGACTGTGCTTTATGGCAATCTCCCACGCAGACGCGATGCTGATATAGAGTTCGTTTGCTTCGTCAAGTAGATGTTTCCTGACGGCAGTCGGTAAATTCTCGTGTTCATTAAACAGCCACAGGGCGGCGTGCGTGTCAATCAGAAGCTTCATTCCATATACTCCTTAAAATCGTCAAGGGGCGCGTCAAAGTCGTCCGCTATTTTGTACTCACCGCGCAGACAACCGAACATCTCTGTCCTTGATTTATTTCTTGGTTGGGCGCTGGTGGATAAGACGAATGGAAGATCGTTCAGCCGGACGGTTTGACGCAGAAACATATTAATAGCAGTGGACATATCAAGACCAAGCGATGCGAATATTTTCTGCGCCTTGCTTTTGGTTTCGACATCTGAGCGGATGTTTATGTGTGTCCTCTGCATAACTTGCACCTCCTCGTTCTTCGTACCTACTGTATTACACAAGGGTCACGATGTCAACAACATCATCCGCAGGTCCTTTATTTTTCATTTAATTACCGTTTCTAGCCCGAGTTTCGCAGTTATGAAGCCGTTAATAACACCGAATACCGCAAGCCCAATCGGTACATTATCTATCCACAGCTTGCGACTTTTAAATTGTGCTATACGTGCCTTTATCCTGCTATTGTTGTTCATTTCTCGTTATCCTCCACTGTACAGGTCGACAAACAAGGCCTTGTCAGGTTCCGTAGGAGTCATCATCACTATAAGCTGAACTTCAAGAGTGCCGGTACCCGATCAGGGCGTTTTGTTTTTTGTAGCGTACTATCCCGATTGCCCTCTGCCTAAGAAAATGTTGCCTTAACTGGGTTTGCCAGTGGTTCTATATGACACATTGTTCAATAAGCTGTTTTTGTACTCCCGGTTTACGCTCATGCGACGCCTTTTCTCGATATGGATTTTTTCTTTATCTATAGCCGCCCGTTTTTTCATCACCATTATGTGTCATGCTTGCAATCTTTTCAAGGAGAAAACGAGTGGATTCTTTGCTCTTCGTTTATTGATACGGTTTGTGCGCAACGCTTTTTTGAGATGTATACGTTGTCCTTGGAATTGGAGGGGAATTTTTTACTTTGTCGGATTCAGGTATATATCCTTTTCTCAATGTGCTTTATATTCAACCGATTTGCGTTTGCAAGGAAAAAGAGTGATGTAAGCAACTCGGCCGAGTATGCCAGAGCGCGCGTTGAGTTTATTTCGGATACCGAATCCGCGGATTGCTCCATGTGCTCAAGTATCGGAAACACCCATTCGCAGTATTCGTCAAACACATCGCGCCTGGCCGCTAACAGATTGTACACATAGGTGTATCGGTCGTTAATTATCGACAGATAGCTATCGTATCTATCACGTTGCAGCGTTTGGAGCGACGACAGTAGCGTATCTTTCACAGCCTCGCCGACATGGCGGCGGAACTGCGTCAGAGCGCTGGGATAGCATATATACGGCAGAGGCAAAACCGCGTCTGCGCCGCCGTCCGCGAGCTCGACCAACTGTGTTTTGCTGATAACCAGGCGTCTGCGGTAATGACAGACGCCCTTCCAGGAGTGAGATGTGTTTCGCCATACCCAATATACCGCCGTCATCTCCGCGTACTGCGGGTTTTTATGCGATATGCCGTACCCCTCGTTATCGGTGATACACGCGAGTTTTACATCGGCTGCCACCGCGCCGGCTTGTATTTCTTCTTCCCAAACTGACAGAGCAGGCATATGTTTCAGTTGTTTGTCGCGATGATGCTTGATCGTATAGACGGTTAAATCACAGTCCCTTTGTTTTGCCGAGTCACCCAACAACGAAAATTTGCCTATGCTCTCGTAATACGCGGACATCAGCAAATGTTCTTCATGCGCGCCCATTCTCAGTACGCTACGATAGCCTCTTTTTCCCAGCGTTGCACAAATCTCATCCTGCAGCAGTTCCGTAACCGCGACAAGTATAAGGACGTTCTCCCGCTCAAATTCACAGTTATCGAGCGTAATCACCGCGACGCCGTCTATCTCCGCAGGATTGCCCTCAGCGTTGCTGACAATAAAACAATCAGGGGTAAGACCATACAACGAACGCAGAGCAACATACGCCCCATACGCAACAACTTGCGCCCCATATATAGCAAACCGAGGGTATCTATATAATTGATCTAAAAAAATCGACAATTCCATAATAAATCCTATACCTCACCGGCTATATTATTCCCCTCCTTGGAGGGGTGGCGCGAAGCGCCGGGGTGGTTATTCCTCATCAGACACAACATCATTCTGCCCGTTAATCACATCACCAACCAAACCAATCGTAAGTATTACTATGTTTTCAATTCCCGCTCCGCGCACGCAAGCGCTTCGGCGATTACTTGGTCCATATTGAGATAGCGGTACGTGCCGAGCCGGCCGCCGAATATGACTCGCGATTCGGTTTGAGCCAATGCTTCATATTGGGCGTACAGCTCATTATTCGCTTCGTCGTTTATCGGGTAATAGGCTTCCTCACCGCGTTCCCATTGCTTGGGGTATTCGCGGGTGATGACGGTTTTGCTGGAATTTCCTTTGCCAAACTCGAAGTGCTTGTGTTCAATACAGCGTGTGAACGGCGTTTGCGAGTCTGTGTAGTTTACCGCTGCGACTCCCTGATAGTTATCAGAATCGAGAGTTTCCGTTTTGAAATCCAGACTGCGGTATTGCAGGTTGCCGAGAGAATACCCAAAGTACTCGTCAATCTGGCCAGTATAGACGATCTTGTCCGCTATTCCGCTGAAATGCTCACGTTCAGCCAGGTAGTCTATGCCCAGTTCAAGTTCAGCGCCGTCAAGCATTCGTTCAGCCATTTTAGTGTAACCGCCGATGGGAATGCCTTGGTAACGGTCGTTGAAGTAGTTGTTATCGAACGTGAAGCGCAAAGGCAAACGCTTTATTATGAATGCCGGAAGTTCGCTGCATGGTCGTCCCCATTGCTTCTCCGTATAGTTTTTGATGAGTTTTTCATAAATATCCGCGCCCGCCAGCGACAAAGCCTGTTCTTCAAGGTTGCCCGGTTCCTTGCCCTTGTACGGCGCGGTTTGGCTGTTAATTATTGCTCGCGCTTCAATCGGCGTATTAACTCCCCACATTTTGGCAAACGTATTCATATTGAACGGCAGATTATATATTTCACCGTTATAGTTTGCAATCGGCGCATTAATGAAGTTGTTGAACTCCGAAAATTGATTCGCAAATTCCCAGACGGTTTTATTATCTGTATGAAAAATATGAGGACCGTACTTGTGAACTTGTATACCCTCGAGCTCATAGCTGTAGACGTTTCCGCCAATGTGCCCGCGCTTGTCTATAACCAGGCAGCGTTTTCCGGCGCTGTTTGCTTTGTGGGCAAAGGTCGCACCAAACAGGCCCGCGCCGACAATTAGATAGTCGTATTTCGTCATTTATTTATCCCGATACCCTTTGGGGCGCGATTTATACCACGCCCACGCGTCCGAAATAATAGTGCGTAAATCACTGCTGTACCCTGTGTTGCACAGAACCCTTGCGCAGTGTGAGCCAATATAACCGGCGCCGCCGCAGATGAGTAGATTTTTCATGAACGTACACCCCGACTATGTTGATAACTCGCTTGCTTCATGTGTCGTATTATGGTATAACATCGTTTATTCATCGTTACGGAGGATAACAGGATGGAAATAATAACAGCCGCGCAAGCCGCCGAAGAGGCAAAAGGCCTGACTTTTGAAATCGTTTGGACGGCTCTTATGGAAAGCCGCCAACAGATGGAGAAATCAAATGAGGAATTTAATAAGCGGATGCAGGAATCAGATGAAAAAATGCAAAAACAGATGCAGGAATCCAAGGAAAGAACGGATAAAATCCTGGACGAATTATCAAAAAACATAGGTGGCGTCAACAATTCCCTCGGGGATATAACCGAATCCATGTTTTCGGGAAAGTTATGGGATAAATTTGAGGAATACGGAATTCCGGTCACTTCGCAGTCGATTCGCAGGACGTTCAGAGACGGCAAAAAAAACATGATTGCCGAGGCCGATATCTTCATAGAAAACGGGCAGTACGCCATTCCTGTGGAAGTAAAAACGAAACCGACTGAGAAAGATGTTGATGAGCATATTATGCGTATAGAGGCAATACGTCTGTATTTTGATGCCCGCGACGATAAACGAAAACTGTTAGGAGCAATCGCGGGCGGCATAGTTTCTGAAAAAGTACTCAAATATGCGCAAACCAACGGATTGTTTGTTCTTGTACAGTCCGGCGATTCCGTTACTATTGCCGATACGCCCGAAGGCTTCAAGGCACGGGAGTGGTAAACGTGAACTTTAGCCATAAGCATTCTACGCCCTCACGCAGTGTGAGCCAATATATCCCGCGCCGCCGCAGATAAGCAGATTTTTCATTAACTCATTCGTCACGCTTTACGGTCTTCTTCGAGCTTCAGCCAGAGCCTACGCGACAGAATGCGCATAATATTATTGTTGTCAATAATATTCGTAAAGCCGCTCTCATTGAATGACTGCTTCACAGCCTTCGAAATTTTTTGGCTCTCAATTGTAATAACACACAGCGTATCATCGTCTTTGCCGTTCAGCGATTCGAAATCAGGCGTTAATACCGGCACGCTAAACAGCCTCTGACTCGGACGGGCGGCTCTGTCCCAAATAGCGGTGGGATATGGCAGCTCCAACTGGTCAAAATATAAAAGTATCTGTTTGCAGCAATTACCCGCGCCGTAAAAAATAACGCGTCTGCCATCAGTCAATCGCTTGAACTCGTCATCTTCTCCTTTAATGGCGCTGTACAGCGCTTCGGACAGACCTACTTGCGAAAGCTCGGAAAACGACTTCATTATCGGAAGAACCATTCTCGCCACGTCGTCGGGCCACAATGACAGTCTGTCAAGTACGGGATCGCTCTTAGTGACTATTCCGCGCCTGAAAAAAGTGGACGAACCGATTAAATCTTCAAGAATGATTTCATACCACGGTGTCTTTTTCGCAGCGTCCCAAAAAATGTCCGCTTTATCAAGAGCCGGATCACTCCAGGGCTTATCGGCACCGGCGAAGTGGTAGATGTAGGCATTGTCACGATTGGCCCTGTACTCTTTCCACATCGCGGCGGGAGCGGATGGTACGACTTTCATGGCAATCGGATTCACGTCTACATTCCACTTGTTATCAATATATTTAACTTTTCCCTGGCAGAACAAATTCAGCACGTCCTGGTCGACCAGATCGCAGTCGTGTGTAGCGGCATAGTTGATCATCCGCTCGCACAACCCATTTTCAGATATTTTTCTCAAGTCGATGAGCAATACGCCGGCTTGAAAATAATCATATATATTCTTTATGCCCAGTTGCAACATGTACTCACTTTTGTTGTAATAGTCTGATTTGTTTGCGCCGCACATAATCGGATCACGAACCGCTCCCAATACAGCGCCGTCTAAATCGACGTCATAGAGGTCCGCAATATCGCGGCAGACCACTGTGTCGGCGTCCAAATAGATTATTTTCTCGTAGTTTGACAATACTTGCGGCAAAAACAGGCGGAAATATGTTTCCGGAGTAAAGTTGCCGCGTACATAGAAGTCTTTGTTGCCTAGTAATGAAGAAATATCAACAAAACGAATCTCCGCGTTCGGATACTTGCTAACCAGCTTTTTCAGCATATTGATATTACGCTTTGCCCTCTCGCTGTCAAATTCCGGTACATTACGCATTACAAGAATATCGTAGTTGCGTTCCGGCGAAGTATTCTCAAGCAGCGAATTGAGCATTACGCCGAGAAACGGCATATAATACTCATTGCACGATACGGCAATTGGCACATTGTTATGCTCAAATGCCGGAAACACATTAGGCACTTTCTCCGTGTTTTTGAGCAGCGTTACCTTCAAATGCTTTATTTTCAGGTCAGGCTTCTTCTTTCGCAGATGGATCAGGAACACGCCTAACAGCCGCTCCGCCAAATACCCAACCAAACGCATTTCCTGTTCACTGAAATATGTGAAGTCAATTTTGGGTTCGACCGTCTCAAGAATGTTAAATAACCACTCGCTGTAATCGTAAAAAATCTCCTTGCGCATTACGAACATGTTATACCAGTACGCATATTTGCCGTTACGGAATTCTTCAACCGCGTCCGAGTATTCAGGATACAGTTCATTAACTGTCTGACAGGTTAAGTCAAAATCAACCGCGTGTGTATTGCTAAAGCTGCTGAACTGCACCTCGTTTGACAGAGTACCCCAAACCGATGTATCAACCGGCGTCGGAAGTATGATGTCATAGTCTTTTAAGCAAGCGTAGATTTCGTTGTCACGCAACCCGATATAGTCCTTGTACGCTTCGTCAATTCGCGGCATTATCACTACGCCGCCAAGCTCCGGTTGATCCGGAATTTCACGGAACGCAAAGTGCCGGCGGTAGTGCATAAAGCCGTAATAATCCGAGTCAATATTCTTCCATGCCCAATATTGCGCGGTCACTTCGGAGTATTTATCATTTTTCGCGGAAATATTTTCTCCTTCGTCGTCTCTTTGCATATCAAGCTTGACACCGCTGGCTGCCGAGCCGACATGTATGGGCTGCAGAATCTCGCTTTCCAGTATTTCACCATCTTTATGATAAGAAATGAATATCTTTGCATTACCGACAGCGGCCTTAATCTCAGGATTTACGCCCGGTTTGCGCTTGGCATAGTATCCGCTGCCCTGTATATAACTGGCTGTGAGATTGTTATTCTTTTGCGAAATAGTGTTTTCTAATTGCCCTTTTAAGGCAGAGCAAAACAGTTTCCCCTTATCCTCGGTGCCCCATTTTAATTCGCATCTTTGTATTTGTTCCTGTAAATCTTCAAGCTCTTTAACACTCAGCATGTCCAAACATTCCCGTTCACAGAAATCATGTGAATAGACGGACTTAAAAAGTGAGGTTAGACTAATTTTAAAACCCAAATTCAGAAAAAAATTTACAGTTTCTTCCAAATGGTCGGCTGTCGATTTAAGAACGGCGCAACATATTGCAATTTCGGGCGTTTCTAACTCAGTTTTATTACGCATAGATAGAAGTCTTAGCGCATTATTTAAAACTTGATGAAAATCGGCGCCCACTCTAATATAATTGTATAGTTCGGGTTTACAGGTATCCATTGAAATCCCGACCCAGCTGACCGGAGCATTCAAAATAGCATTGCATGCTTCTTCATTTAAAAGCATACCGTTTGTGATTATTCTAATCGTGCCTTTATTGTCATTTAAATCTGCTAATCTGCGAAATTTCTCAACCAGCCCCCATTTTGGCAAAAGTGTTTCGCCGCCGGTTAGAAATATTTCACCGCCATTATGCACAAAAGGAACGATAAATTCAGCAATTTCGGGCCTGCACAACCCAAAATTAACGTTGAAATTGACGGTATCCATGCAGTATCTGCATCGAATATTACAGTCCGGTCCCAAATTGATTTCAACTCTTCTGACAGTATATTCTCCGCAAGAGTCAAAGCCGGTATGAGTATATGCGGCGGCCCCAATTCGAAACCTGCTCATTAAAAGGCAATTATCAGGGCATCCAGCATCTTTAAAAGCACCGCTCAGAAACTTCTGCCTCACGGCTTTTATTTTTGAGTTGGAATTGAAAATATCATTCAAATCATTAAGGCTTATATTACTGTAATCTTCTATCGCCAATAAGTCCGGTTGATCACAACAAAAACGCAGATACAACCTGTCGCGTGGTATCATAAACAGCTTCGAAAATGGATCTGTACACGGATATTTTCTTGAATTATTCGGGTTCGGCATAATCAGTTCTCCTTTCCTGTTGTCGGCAATTCGTGCCAGTTGTGGTAGAACAGCCCCGAGCCGTAGAAGACAATTCGCTCCATGCTGATTCCCAAGGCCAACAGTTGATGCTTCAGCTTATCCTGACTCCCCGCGCTTTGTGTGACGACAAAAGTCGCGTTATGGCAGTTCTCAACGGCTTTATCCATTGATAAGATTTCTTTGCCGTAGTAACTACAACTCAGTTCGTCGGAACAAAACACGGTTACATTTCGCAGTCCGTTGCGAGTCAGATAGCAGTAGACGCTCGCGGCATTCTCACCGACTCCGCATATTACCAGCGCAGCCTGCTCCGCGAGATATTTCGCTGCCAGCAAATGCGCAGCGCAGTCGCTGATATATCGCGCCAAGCTAATCTTGCAATACTCCTCAAAGTCGTTTGCGAACAGCAGCAGATCTTGCGGCGGCCATAAGTCTGAACGTGAAAGCTGCGGAAACGGCAGCGCGTGGTAGTGTTCGAGAAACAATTCTTTGAACGGCTTGACTTGCTGTGATAACTCGTTGGTATAGCCGTAACAACGCAAATACTGGTGCAGGCAATTGTGAAACGTGCCGAAATAGCGGCGCAGGAACGCGGGGAGAAATAAACCTTTTGCGCGTAAATTCAGCTTTTCTATGACATAGGTAAATTCGTCCATCACGAACTCGTGCGTTTTTGTGCTTGACGAAGATGCGTTCGGGTTGCCTTTGCGATAGCGATAAAGCGAATCCTTTAAATATAACGCGCTTTTTGCGTTCATCAACACCTGTGAAATAAATCCCGCGTCCTGAAACGCCGCCCCTGGAGTCTCATGAAAACGTATATTATTCTCTGTAATAAAACTTCGCCTGTACAGTCCGTTCCATATAAAAATATCGCGTCTCGCCAGCTCACAGAGGTGTTCGGGTGATAGAATCCTGTCATAATAATCGCGCTGATTTTCCGCGATTGGACCGTGAGTGTAAAACAAACGCCGGTCAGGTAAATCAACGAATATATCGAAGTTTGATTTTACATAGTCAACATCGTTCTTCGAAATCGCCTTGTACAGAACCTCGTACATATCCGGCGCAATGTAATCGTCGCCCTCGGCAAATCCGATAAACTCGCCGCGCGCAACATCCAGCCCTATGTTAGACTGCGCTCCCACACTCTTCTTATCGGAATGCAGAACACATACCCGGGCGTCGCTTGCGGCACGGCTGTTTAATATATCCAACGTGCCGTCAGTTGAACCGGCGTCAACTACGATAAGCTCAAAGTCATCGTAAGTTTGTCCGAGTATGCTGACCAGCGCTTCCTCGATATACTCCGCCGAATTCAGGCACGGCATTATAATGGAAATGGCTGCGCCGGCTTTCATATCCCCGTGCCTTCCCAAATAGGGGCATAAACGTGGCAATACTCTTGCGCCGTGTATCCCCATGATTGCAGAATCGCCATAACCTGACGCGCCGTATCATAATTGCGCATATCAAGCATTACGAATGTTTCGCCGGCGCCGCCCTGCAAAATATCCGGCGGCTGAACGGCATGATCAAAGACTGATATTCCCTGATTGCTATCTAAACCATCAACAATGCCCTTAACTTCAAGCTCGTGCGCCGCCAAATATACCACAAGCGTCAACGTCCTGTTATTCAAGCCCCAAATAACGATACTTTTCTCTTTCGCGACCGTTATATATCGCTCTGCGGCCAGCGCAAACATCTGCTTCGCAAAGTGGAAGCTGTAACAGTGAATTGTATTTTCGTCAAAAACCGGCGTCAAAGCGTTAAGCGTGTTATCCTCGCGCTTCTTGTAAATCGCGGCCTTTTCAGTGTCGCCGTCAGTCGCGAACGGAGAAATCGCTTTATATTTATAGTAGCGCTCCCACTCAGGCAGGTTAACAGGCACATTGCCAAGCTCGGTCGGTTTGGGTGTGCCTAAAAAATGAACTATTACGGGATTTAAGAATGCTTCGATACATTCGTCAATGTGTTCGCCCAACGGCAGCGATTTCCAAAAATAACTGTTATACCGCATCGGCAGCTTCTTTATTTTACCGCGCAGCGCATTATTAAGTACATCCTGATCCGCGAACCAATTCAAGCCCGCTTCTGTCGTTTGCTTATATAGGCAGCCCACATTTTCCGAAACTATCCGAGACAGCTCAAATCTGCGCAACCCAGGAAGATTCATTAAAATAACGCCGGTATTAAAGTAGACTCCGTTCTCTCCTATCCCAAGAATTTGCTTTTTTGTTTCTTTGGGTTCAAGGGAATAGTCAGGCACCATTCCGACTAACGCGCCGTCCAAATCAATTTCCCATAACCGCGCAATATTCCCCTCAATGATCGTATCGCAATCCAGAAACAGCAATTTTTCCAAATCGGGGAGCAATTCCGGAAACAGTACCGGCGCGTATGCTTCTTTTGTTAAGTTTGGAGCGCCAAGGCCAACGTACTCAGCGGTAATAAAGAGATCATCGTCTATGCAGATATCGTGAAAAAAAACGCTGGTATTTTTGCGCACTTTGTTTAAATCGGCTAATTTCTCCGTATGCTCCCGAGAAAGCTGTTCCGAAAACAAATGGAATACGATCTCGGAATCCTCGCAGTTTGCCAAAACGGAACACATCGAAACGCATGTCATTTCAGCGTACTTATCGTTAAGCGCGTATGCAATATGAATCATGCCGTCAATCGCGTAATCTTTCATATCCCCGCACCTTCACAAATAGGGGCAAAAACGTAACCGTAATCGTCCGCCGTGTACCCCCACGATTGCAGAGTTGTCATAATTTGCCGCGCAATACCATAATTATGCATATCAAGTATTACGAAAGTTTCATCGGCGCTTAACTGCAAAACATCTGGTGACCCCACAACATAATCAAACACAGCAATCCCCCGATTACTGCCTAAACCATCAACAATACCCTTAACTTCCAACCCGCAAGCCACCAAATATACCGCGAGCGTCCACGTCCTGTTATTGAGTCCCCAAATAACAACATTTTTCCCGTTCACAGCCGCCATATATCGCTGAAAAGCTATCTCAAATATCTGCTTCGCAAAGTGGAAGCTGTACCAATGGATTAAATATCCTTCAGAAGTCGGCATCAACGTATTAAGCGTATTCTCCTCGCGCGCTTTAAAAGCCGCGCTCCTTTCAGCGTCACCGTCGGCCGCGAACGGAGAAATCACTTTATATTTATAGTAGCGTTCCCATTCAGGTACGTTTATGGGAGCTTTGCCAAGCTCGGTTGGTTTGGGGGTGCCTATAAAATGCACTATTACCGGATTTAAGAGCGTTTCAATACATTCGTTAATACATTCGCCTAACGGCAGCGATATCCAAAAATAACTGTTATACCGCATTGGCAGCTTTTTGACCTCGCCGCGCAAGGTAAAATTCAAAACCTCCTGATCCGCATACCAATTCAGATCCGCTTCGGTTACTATCTTATATAGGCGGCTTACATTCTCCGCAGCCTTCCGTGACAATTGAAACTTGCGCAACCCGGCGAGATTCATTAACATAACGCCGCCATTAAAATAAGCGTCGCTTTCCCCTATGCCAAGAATTCGTTTTTTTGCTTCTTTCGGTTCAGTGGAATAATCAGGCACCATTCCGGCTAACGCGCCGCCCAAATCAATTTCCCATAACCGCGCAATATTTCCTTCGATAATCGTATCGCAATCAAGATAGATCAATCTTTCCAAATCGGGGAGTAAGTCCGGCATCAGCACACGCACATATGTTTCCTTTGTCAGGTTCGGAAGTCCGCAAGTATCGTAATCGGATGTAACGAACAGATCGCCGTCTATGCGGATATTGTGAAATTTTATACCGGCATTCTCATGCGTTTTATTTAAACCGGTCAGTTTTTCGCTATGCTCCCGCGAAAGCTGTTCCGCAAACAAGTGAAATACAATCTCCGAGTCCTCGCAGTTTGTCAAAACGGAACACATGGACACGCACGTCATTTCAGCGTATTTGTCGTTAAGCGCGTATGCGATATGAATCGTATTCATCAAGAATCCTCCAACTCTCCCGCGCCTTCCCAAATAGGAGCATAAACGTGGTAATACTCTTCCGCCGCATATCCCCACGATTGCAGAGTTGCCATAACTTGCCGCGCTACATCATAATTACGCATATCAAGCAGAACATAATATTCACCGGGACTGTCGCGTAGGCTATCCGCAGGCTTTACCCGTTTATCAAACACAAAACAATCCCAGCATACCGAGGTCCCGTCAACGACATCGACAACGGTCAAACCTTTTCCGGTAAGGAATCCGACCAAAAATGCGGTCACATCGTTATATCCCCATATGACAAGTTTCCGGTTGCCAATATTACCGGCTATACTCGCGTATGCCTGTTCAAACAGCTCTTTTTTCAGGTGTTGGATCAATGATAGATAATGCGGATAGTCCGGCAGCAATAATGAGTTCATCAGATTGTTTCTTCTGATATGATACTGCTCGATCAATGCCGCGTCGCCATTATCCGCATAAGGCGTAAACGGCTTATAATGATAATACCTGTACCAATGAGCATCTAAAAACAACTTTCGGGTAATATGCGTCGGTTTTTCATCGCCGATGAAATGTACTATCGCCGGACGCTCAAACGCATCCGCAACCTCGCTAATCGTAAGACCATCAATATCGCAGCCCCACTTGTACCATAAATAACTATTGAATCGGATAGGTAATCTTTTGATATGGCCTTTTAATATATAGTTAATCATATCCTGTACCCTATACCATTCAATACCTGATTCCAAAACGGACTTGTGTACGACCGGCAATTGAGTTTCCAACAGTTCTACAAATTTGAAAGCGCGAAGCTTTGCGAGATCCATCAACATGACGCCGGAATTGAAGTACCAATCCGACATCTCCAGTACGGCCTTTTTCGCTTCTTTGAGCGCACAACTCGTATCAGGAACCATTGCAGCGTAATACTCACCTAAGTCTATATCCCAAATCTGCGCTATATCTTCTTCAATAATGGTGTCGCCATCCAACCATATAACGCGGTCAAGCATATAGAGTACATTTGGCAGCATTCCGCTGGCATAAGTCTCCTTTGTAACCTTAGATCCCTGTGTTGTAATATACATGCTTTCATCAATATCAATGTGATAATATTTGCATACTCCATGTGCGTAACTATCAATAAGATTCGTTATTTTTTCAGCATGTACATCAGACAAGCGACTCTCAATAATGTGAAATGTGACGTGTTGTGCTGTATTTCTAAGTAATGAAACGATTGACACGCACGTCAATTCGGCGAAGCGGTCGTCAAGTGCATATGCTATGTGTATTGTGTTTGAGTTCATATTATCGCTCCTTAAAGATTGCATTCGAAATCCGTTTCACAACCGTAATTCTTGCCTGTACTTTTCAATTACGGAGCGGTCTTTCTCGTTAAAATAGTAATCAATATATCCGAACGTTAAACCATAATCACGGCAAATCCGCATAAACAAATAGCACATTTCCAGCCCGTGATCAGACAGGTTTGTTTTCTCCAAATTGTGGCAATTTGCGGAAAGCTCGGCAACGCAACCAATATTTTTTACAATATCAAGAAAGCTGCGTATATCAGTTTCGTTGTCGTTTATTTCCTCTAGAATGATATATTTCATCGACAGCATTGTTTTTTGCGGAAGATATTGCGCATATTTTACGCAGTTACGAACGGATGATTCAAAACAGTCAAAACCTCTTACCTTGATCATTGTTTCGGGGGTACCTGAATCCAGGCTGATTATTAACCCTGCCCGCCCTGTCGCCAAGATATCCGCTATTGACTGTTTAAAAACAATAGCGTTTGTCGAAATACCGACATGCAGATTCTCGTTTTCGGAAAAAATCCTCATAACTTCATCGCAATAAGATGATACGCTGATTTCTCCCGCGGATATATAAAGCCCGAGAGGCTCGCCGTCAGCCTTTGCAGTGAAGTATTTAGCGACGTCTAAAATATACTTCTCGCGTTTCATTATTTTTTCTTTAGACGATTTCGGATAATTAACGCAATACACGCATTTGGAATTACAAAAATCATCAGGGTCTGACGAAATGTTGACGTCGGTTATTTGAGGTTCGATTTCCCATATGCCGTATTGTAATTTATAACAGTCTTTGCATAGCGTCGGTTTGCCAAGCATGTTGTCCAGCACGAATGATTTCGTTTTACTCTTGTATTGACTATACAAATCATCAATATCAGGAGATAAACTAATATCAAAATATCTACAAGGCACGACGACACAAGTAAGTATGCCCCCATATGACACAAACTCTTTTCCTAGATGCTTACAGCCAAGACCCCGGTAATATTGCCCCGCGTATCGAATTCTCTCCTCGGGTATCTTTCTCTCAAGGAGGCATTGGGTGACACTTGACATATTCTGCGGAGCGACAGTCAGATATATCGCATAATCGGGATATTTTTCAATCGCCGCGTCAAGCGGCAAAATATCATACCTTTCCGTATTGGTATGACATTCTTCCTCCGACACAAACTTGGTGTAGTGTTTTGATTCATCTCTGTCGGCAAAGCACACAGGTACCAGTCCCTGCGCTTCCCACTTGGCAAGTTTGCGTTTCGCCTCAGTTCCTGCTCCGTAAAAGATGATTGATTGATTCTCAATCGCTTTCTGCATTGTCAATTCCTTTGCGTATATCCTCAACTAATTCACGCAAACCGTGAAACACGCGGTATCCAAGCTGAATTAATTGCCCTCGAACCCGCGTAAACACTTGATTATCGTCAATGGTAATACAAACCCGCTGACCGGGTTTTGCAGGTTTTTCAAAATCCGGAACGCTGACAGGACATCCTCTAATCTCGCCAATTTGCTCCGCGTTTATATCCCAAATTGGATAGTCGAAACTCCAGCCTAACTCCTGACCCGTCTCCAACAAATACCGCATATTACGGCCCGCGCCGTAGAAAATCACGCCGTTGCCTAGGCGGCTCCAGTCGTCGAAAAAGGTCAATTCAGGCTTGAGCGAAAGCCAGATGGTACCTATTTGCTTAAAAAACGGTATATGCTTCTGCTGCGTCGCTGCTTGGTAAAACAGTGACGCTAACTCGACAGAATAGTGTCTGCTTATGAATGAACTTATACTCTCAAAGTTCAGTAGTTCCATTTCCCACGGCAGCATTAACGAATCGAATATGTTCCTCACGTATTTACGGGTTTCCTGCGTCACCTGAAACGCGACAATGTTTAAATAGCCTGTAAATGAATGAACGCTAACAGGCTCCAATTTATCTGCACAAATCGCAGTCATCAGAATGCGATTCGCAAATTGATGCTCAGCAGCATTACAAAGATAGAAAGTTATATCATGAAGTATAATTATTGCGCCGTTTTTTAGGAACGGCAGAGCGCATAAGAAATTGAGGCTTTCCATGGGGTGCAGATGCGCGGTGTCGATCACGCAAAAATCAAACCTTGTGTTGAGTTCGTCAAGCACTTCAGACGGATCAACGCCGGTGATAAGGCTCCATTTGCTACTTGATAAGCCCGCACTGGCGACATTCTCCCCCACCGGAATCGTTTCATCGCACCACCATGTTTCCATGCGATCTATGCTAACCAGCTTTGCGTCCATGTCGCTTATAGCGTTGAGGATGTTAACAGTGCCGCCGCCCCGGGATACGCCAATCTCCAAAATGTTTTCAGGTTCATACCAACGGATCAAGCCGTTAATAAAACGCCATTCGCCATCCGTCATCTCGCTATACACGCTGTTGTAATCCACCTGAGCGTAGTGACTAGTTTCGTATTCTTCAGGGACTATTGGTAATTCGCTGATGTTTGTGGGTTTCATTTTCGCTTCCCCTTTTTAACATACTTAAATCCATTCCTTTATTTCCTTTTTGCTGGTTTTCCATTCAAGGTCATATTTCCTGCCATCAACATCACAGAATCTGCAAAACGGAATCGGCTTTGCCAGGAAATTTAATATCACATCAATATCTTTTGCTTTATAAATGTCTATGGAATCCCGCTCGCAAACTACTAAATTTTGATTAAAGTATTTATTAAAATGATGAACATTCGGAGGAATGACACAAGTGAAAAGTTTACCATCTCTTAAAGATATACAATTATTTGCATCGCGACACTTTAAGAAATTTGTCACGGGGTCTTGTTTGCCTGCAAGGTCAAGTGGAAATATCCAAGATTTGCACTCAAAGCCATCCGGGTTATGCCGCCAATATTCTATTATTAAATTGTATTTCACAACTGCTTCTTCGATTTTTGAATAATCCAGCCGAATTGGATATTTTGTTACACAGAGCGTTACATTATTTTTGCTAAAAATACTCCAAAAATTTTCATCCTGTTTCAATAAAAGAATCCCATTTGTTACCAAATTTAGTTTTGTGGCTGGAAACAATGTCCTTGCTATTTTTATGAACTCAAGTAATTTCGGATGCAAAAGGGGTTCGCCACCAAGCAGATAAATATTCTCAACATTTGAATCTGTAAGATCGGCTATTCTTTCAAAGTCTTTAGTAAAAGTTTTTAAATCCAAAAATTCTTCTTGAGCAAGCGGCGAATAGTGGTTACAGCCTTGACATTTTAAGTTGCAATGCTCAACAAGGTGTACCGCAAAATTTCTCAACCCAGCCATTGGTGTAATTCTTTTTGTTAGCGCAAAAGCGTAATTTTTCATTTCCTGCAAGATTACATTCTGCCTGCAATAATTACAGCCAAGGCTCCTGTTATATTGCTCCGCGTATCGAATTCTCTCTTCGGGTATATTTCTTTCAAGGAGATATTTGGTGACGCTTGAAATATTCTGCGGAGCGACAGTCAGATATATAGCATAATCGGGATATTTTTCAATCGCCGCGTCAAGCGGCAAAATATCATACCTTCCCGTATTGGTATGACATTCTTCCTCCGGCACAAACCTGGTGTAGTGTTTTGATTCATCCCTGTCGGCAAAGCACACGGGAACCAGCCCCTGAGCTTCCCACTTGGCAAGATTGCGTTTCGCCTCGACTCCTGCTCCATAAAAGATGATAGATTGATTCTCAATCGCTTTCAGCATACTTTAATTGCCAGCCTGCCGAACTCATCTATGACTTGGAACATTGGACGCTTTATGTTTTTGAAGTACTCTTCAACGGCTTTTCTGGCGCCTTCGCAATATCCGTAGTCGTCAACAATTAAAACGCCTCCATGTTCGAGCCGGGGATACAACGTTTGCAGTTCTTTCAAAGTCGATGAGTAGAAATCCGTATCAAGACGCAGCACCGCCACCTTTTCAGGAACGCTTTCGCTTTCCAAAGTGTTCTCTACAAGGCCCTGTACAAATATGACATTATCGCTAAGCAATCCTGCCCTTTCAAAGGCAGTTTTAACATCATCTAAGCTGTTTTTTGCCTCTTTAGAGTGAAACATCAAGTCAATATGCTCGTTATGAGCTTCAATATTTTTAACGTCGATAGAATAATCCATTGAAGTTCTTTCAACGTTAATAAATCCCTCGAAGGTATCGTATAACCACACCTTCTTGTCGCTGCCCATTTGCTTGAAAACCGCCGCTGCCAAAAGGGCTTGCCCCCCGCGCCAGACGCCACATTCAACAAAATCACCCGCTATATTGTTTTCCAATGCATATTGGCATGCGAGAATCGTTGCGCATGTCCGCGCGCGGGAACACTGCGTCAGATTGTTTTCTTCGACATAGCTGACCAGCTTGATCGCTTCCGCGCTAAACTCTACCGGATATTCTCTTTCAAGCGAGCCGCCCCAGTCATCGTAAGCTCTTTTAGGGCGTGGATTGCGTATATCCTCAACCAATTCGCGTAATCCGTGAAACACGCGATATCCACGCTGAATTAATTGCCCCCGTACATGCGTAAACACTTGCTTATCGTCAATAGTAATACAAACGCGCTGACCGGGTTTTGCGGGGTTTTCAAAATCCGGTGCGTTGACGGGATACCCATTGATTTCGCCGATCCGCTCCGCGTTGATATCCCAAATCGGGTAGTCGAAATTCCAGCCTAACTCCTGACCGGTCTCCAGCAAATAACGCATATTGCGGCCCGCGCCGTAGAAAATAACGCCATCGCCCAGGCGGCTCCAGTCGTCGAAAAAGGTCAATTCAGGCTTGAGCGAAAGCAAATGGCCGCCTATTTGCTTAATAAAAGGTATTCGCTTCTGCAACTCAACGGCTTGATAAAAATATGACGCTAACTCAGCTGGATAGTGTTTACCAATAAACGAGCCCACATTCTCAACATCATCTGTCACCACCTCCCACGGTAGCATTAACGAATCGAAAACGTTCCGCACATATTTGCGAGTGTCCCGCGTAATCTGGAACGCGACAGTATTCGGGTAACCCGTTGGGTATACGCTTATCGGCTCAAGCTTTTCCCCGCAAACCGCCGTCATCAGTATCCGATTTGCGAAATGCCGCTCAGCGGCAAAACAAAGATAGTCAGTTGTATCATGCACTGCGACTATCGCGCCGTCGTTCAGGAAAGGCAAGACACATAGGAAAATCAGGCTCTCCACGGGATGCTCATGCGTGGTGTCGATTACACAAAAATCGAACCGGACATTAAGATCGTCGAGTACCTCGGACGGGTCAACGCCTGTGATAAGCCGCCATTTATCGGTTGAAATACCCGACTTGGCGACATCAGAGCCCACCTGCTGAAACTCATCACCCCACCAGGTTTCCATGCGGTCTATTGAAATAAGCTTTGCGTCCATGTCGCTTATCGCATTGAGGATATTAACAGTGCCGCCGCCGCGAGCTACTCCGATTTCCAAAACATTTTCTGGCTCGTACCATCGGATCAGCCCGTTAATAAAGCGCCGTTCGCTGTCAGTCATCTCGCTGTGCAAATCAGTGTAGTCGACCCGTGCGTAGTGGTCGACCTCGTATTTTTCAGGGATTATTGGTAATCCGACGATGTTTGTGGTTTTCATTTTCCGCTACCTCATCATTAGCGCAATACTGCTGTAATAGTCCATCGGCAACCGCCTGCAACACCAGTCTCTCGCTCCGAATGTAATTGTTTTTTCATTTCAATTTTCCTCAATGCAATCCTTATAAAGTGATAAATATGCAAAAAAGCCTATACCAACAGGTTCGCTCACGAAATTTATTATTTTTAACGCTTTGTGGCTTTTAAATTCGTTTATCATTTTTTCTTGCTCCTAATCCGCTATATTCTTCTCCCATTTTTTCAAGAACCCCGCTATTTCCTCCTCGCTGTAAAAATGGCCCATCCGCGGGTCATTGTAATAAAAATCGAATACCTCCCGCGGAATCTTTATAGTTTGCTTTACCTGTTTATACAGGTATTTATACAGCTTATCGCTCCCTACATTATCGTTTAACAGTTTAAAACGCGGAGCGCCTACAAATTCAGCGATTACCTGCTCCAAGGAGTTCAGCTTTTCGAGCTTCATTACCAATACCTCTGCGTTGCCTTGCTTGATTATCGAGTACCCTTTTTCTCTGTCGAAAGGATGGGCATGTACGTCAATGCCAAATACCGCTTTTAGTTCGTCATCAAACCAATTTAGCGGCTCGAAAAACAAATTCGGAGTATTCCCCCACTTGCGGTGTGCCAAAATTTGCGCAATTGAATCTGCAAATGATTTACCTGACTGTATACTACGAATTATTACACCGCCGAATTCCATACCTTGGAGTTGGAAAATACTAGAGAAGAATTGGCTAATGGGCTCTCTTAGTATACTTACGATTTTTACTGATTTACGGCTTTTTAGTATACTAAATATATCTTGCTTATATTTTGCGAACATATCTACCAATAAAGGGAATCCTTTTTTAGTTATTTCATGAAACTTATCAGCAAAGATGTTTATTTCCGACAGGCTACTTATAAGCGTTGAAGTTCCGGTTTTGGGGATCGAATATACAAGTAAAACATTTGTTTTTTCAGCCCACCTCGCGAATATTTCGAGGTAACAAGCAGTCCAAGATGCTTGAGAAATATCAAGGAGCATATTCTGAAGCGCGTAATAATGACCGCCGTTTAGTGTTGAGGCTTTATTGTTCCATATAAGCGAAACATTAAGCCCAAATAATGTGAAAATATTATCAGTCCTGAGTTTTAGCCACGCGATATCCTCCGCGATCTGATCAATAAAAGGAACGTGTTCACTCGCTATGATAATCGCCAGTTTTTCAGATTCGTCGAGTTGTTTTAATTCCGAGGGTGACAGCACTTCCAAACCCTCAACAGAAGTACCCCATTTTCGCGGATCGCCGTCGCAAAAATATGCCGCAGCAGGCAAGCCTGCCTCCTTTAGCATTTTAAGTGCTTTAACACCGATGATTCCCGCTCCGTACAGGACAATTTTGTTGTCAAACAGAACGTCGATGTTCTCGATAAGTTTTAATTCGTCTATCATAACTTCCACCTTTTGCATAACAAACTGCGCATGTCGACCTGCGAGTAATGATCTGTTTCGTATTTTTCAGGAATTATTGGTAATTCGCTGATGTTTGTGGTTTTCATTTTTGCCTCCTCATCATTAGCGCGATACTGCTGTTATCGCCTATCGGCCTTGGAGATTGTTTACCTTTGCCGATAGCCCGTTTAGTATTACTCATATCTTTCTTCATCTATAACGCTGTCCCTTTTATAGGTAATTTCACAACTAACAGGATTTGCCCATACAGCGTATTCTAAAACTCTGCTTATATATGCGGCAGTCAAGGCAAAACCACCGTAAGAGTACATAATTACTTTGGAAAGTGACATTAAATGTAAATCGTAAATGGCGTTAAAATGATGATTCCAATCTACAAATGTAATATCTTGCCCTACGATATTTAATCCTAATTCTGTAATGTGTTCCTTTACCCAATCTGCTTCGTCCGAAAAGACGTATAAATGTTTATCTTTATATTTTTCAAGTTCTTCCCCTGTCCATACAAATTCAATTTGTTTTTTGTAAAAACTAAATTCTGATAATATTTTAGACCACCAAGGAAAATCGTTACGAACATAATCACCGCGTCGTATATGTATGGAAATTACATCATGCGACAGCATTTTTTCAGCCGTCGCAATATTTTTAATATCGCTTTTATGAAATTCAGGAAAAACAAAATTCTTTTCCCACATGCTCTTGTGAGAAAAACCATATATCTGGAAGTTTGAGGAAACAATAAATGCTGTCTTTTTAGGAATTTTATTTACCATGAAATCTCGCAAATTGCCATAATCACGAACAAAAACGTTCGAAAAATCCTGATTTTGTAAACGTAAATCCACGGAACTGAGAAACATCGGGTGGATAAAGCAGATCAAATACGCCTCTTTAAGGCCTAGCACCACCCATGCCGTTCCTTCGCGAACATAATTGTAATTGATCCTTTCAAAAGACTTGAATAAACGTATTAAACGCAACCTCAAATTATTTGAAAAAATATTGCTGAAACGACATGGTTCAATATCCTCAGCTGTTATTCGTTGTATCTCCGATCCAACATGTACATACGCAAAATCAAATGCTAGGTCATTTACAAATAATTTAATCTCGTTGTCGGTACACAGTTTCTTTACATTGAAATACATGTTTTTCTGGTCTCCAAGTCCCGATGAAACATTAACTATTCTCATTTTTTCATCAAAAAGGAACGCCGCGTCAACTCTCGGTTTGTAGTCTGAAAGTTTCGGCGTACTGTCGGATAGGGTTAAAACATAATTCTCATTACTGAGGATATCTTCGTAATCAACAAAGTACAGCGAAAATTCAAATTCTTTCAAACTGTTAAACCGCAGAACAAACGGATCTCTGCATTTTCGCCGCCCACGCTCGAAATAAGTTTCCCAGCTTTCCAAAGCATCATCAATATCGGCTATGCCACAAGTGTAATTGTCCGCAATGAATTTTTCGTAGTCCCATGGCTGTGTGCTGAGCGTATTAAATGCGCGCAACCCATCAGGGCTGATTTCCAGAAAATGTTTCGAGTCGAGCCTGACAATTATTCTGTCCTCGAATCGTAATTCATCGAGATTTACCAAGCAATGCCCATAGCTGCGAAGCGTGTTCGTATTGCGTTCGAATAATTCCTTCGTGTGCAGATACGCGGCGCCATTTTTGTTTGAGAGAATCTCTCTCGCAATTTCCGCAAACACGGCTGAATCCTTTGATTTATCGTATTGCCAGAATGACGCGGTTTTTTCGTACAACCAAAACAGCGCGGCTATATCGTCAAAGCTGTAATCAATATATTTGAAATAGCTCTTGATTAAGTCGAGGTCAGTACCACCATCTGCTATGTAGTCTGCTATAGTTTTAGTGCCCGATGCTCCCCAGTATTCACGAAGTATCTCAAGTTCTTTAGAATACTGTTCATTAGCTTCCAAAACATCAGCTCTAAGATTTCGCAGGTCGGGGTCGCGCGATATGCTGTGCTTGGCGGAAGGGTTTTCTATTTCACGAATTACGTCACTCTCGATGGCAACTCGTAAGTCTTCCTGTTCTCCGTCAAATATATAGTTACTGGGACTTTCTTTTGTTTCAAAGAAGCGTCTGGGCGTATCTAAAACCGCACAGTTGGTTTTCTCCGCAAAATAGTCGTCCAGTGTTTCAATGAACGCTCTGGTTTTTTCGGTGTGTTTTGTTTTTGCAATTCTGCCATTATCTGAGTAGAAACGCGGAACATGCGAACGTATCAGAATGATATGCTCGGTGTCATAATGGCGCAAAATTGCGTCTATAAACAAATCATACCTATCTTTCAACTGCTCACTGAACCCCGTCTGTACAGGACGAATGAAGTTTTTATTCGCTTTATCGCTGTTGAAATAATCGTCGGTAAAATCAGTTTCTTCTCCGCCCACTAACGAGTAAAATCGATTATTTATCGGCAGCAGGCCCATTTTCGCGGAAGAATTGTCCAGGACGAACCAATCGCAGTGCGCCCTTTTGCATATCAAATCGAAATTCTTTCCGATATCGGCTTTGACGCGCGTGTTCGTCCGCTCGCTCTCCGCGTATTTTTGTAAAGCCGGGTCGGGCGTCCCAACTATGCTAAACGGAGACACGCCGGTAATTTTGAACGGCTCGTACGCATAATCATCATGAACCTTGTACCACTGCTTCATGTTCATATTCATTATTCCGGCGAAAGATTTGCCGTAAGTTTGAATCACTGTGCCTTTTGACATTATTTTCCCTCGGTTTGATCCATATATGATTTCTTTTCAGCTAAAATATTCAGGCTCATCAACCGCCCGTTTTTAAAATCCATGTGTGGTAAATATGCTCTGCTGTAATCGTCATAGCCCTCCGGTAAAAACTCACGCCAGTCATAGATCGTAATGTTTGTAAAGCCTGCTTTTTCAAGCAATTCTTTCGAACGCTTAAAATCGAAAACCTGAAAGTGAAAGTTATACTCGTAATTCTGTCCGCCATACAAAAGCCCCAAAATGCCATATAAATTTTTGTTTTCCTGATAGTAAGTCACAATCGCTTCAAAGTCCGGGACGGCCAGCCGGAGTATTCCGCCCCCGCACAAAACACGATCCCACTCTGATAAAACGCCATCAATCTCATGGCGTTTGAAATGTTCCAGTATATGACAGGCATATATCTCTGTTACGGCGCCATCATCTATAAATGACAAACTGCCTGCGTCGGCGAGATAATCAATATGCCCACAGTCTATAATGTCAACGTGCCGGTATCCCGGTAAATACCTTTCTCCGCATCCAATATGCAGTTTCATTACAATTCAGTGCCGCCTCTCCCCAGTCCTTCTGTTTATTTGCGTGGCATTTATAATTTATATGTTAGTTTCGTTTCATCTCATATAATAAAAAGCCATCGAATTTTTCAGGATTTTTTGTGGACGATGAAAACAAACGCTGCTTTTGTTTTTACAAGAAAAACATTAAACGTTTTCGAATCCATTAATCCCGCCACAATATCCCATATTACGAGTTTTTCTTTTTGAATGTCCTCAATAATAATCCATCCATTATCTTTTATGGCCTTGATACCGAACAAAAGCGTATTTAAGTTTGCTTCAGGAGCGTGAAGACCGTCATCTATGATTATGTTGAATTTGTCATTTCCGAGTGAAGCCGTCATTTCAATGAAGGAATTGTAATCCGTTTGGTTGACGTACGTTGTTTTTATCCTTTCCCACTCGAATATTACATCTCTGTCAATATCTGCTCCGAATATTCGAGCATTAGGCATATATTCATGAAAGGCCTTTAATGATCCCCCAACGCCGCTATCGCCGCTTCGTCCCATAGTCGAAACTATCTCGGGTTTGTTCGAACCGATTCCAATTTCCAAAAGCGAAATATCTTCTCCTGAGCTTGAAACGGCCTCAATAATGGGGGCATAAATTTTGTGATAATTGTGTATTGAGGATTTATCGGAACCATATTTACGAAATAAACCCATCAATAAATCTGAATTGCACGTTCCTGCAAATTCTTCTTCAGAGATGATCGGGCATTTCACTGGAGTATGGTTTGTATTTAAATTCATTAACTCACGGATCTGGATAGGAAAATCTGCCGCGCCGGACAAAGATAATTCCGGATGTTTGTCTGCATTGGCCGAATCGGGTGTAAAAAGCGCGAGAGTAGAAAAGATAGCCTGTTCAGCAGCTTGACTTGTTTCATAATAGGTTTTTTTAATCATGCTGGTAAAGCCAGGCATTTTTTCTAATTTATTATTTCGTCGCCTAGTGGATACGACTATTTTAGGATAACTAAATCCATCAATCATATTATGATCTGGTGACCTAAAAAACTTAAGATTGCGTTTCTTACATAAAAGAGAAAAAATAGTTTGGTCGTGTCTGTTTTCAATAAATTCAGGATGATTCTCTTTTCCTAATGTATTTGGAATATCCGTTATGATTCTTTCATCTTGCGCATAAAACAGAAATTCCTCAAAAAAAGCTCTTGAGAAAGCTGTATTTTTAATCAATATAAACGTAGCTTGAAATTGAAGCGAATGTGCATATTTATCCTCATCACAATCCATTAAGATAAAAGCATCTCTTTTGGTATACGCTTTTTCTAAAAACGGTATCTGGAACGGCATTATATCTTGAGTATACTTCTCCAATTCCTCTATAAGGTGTTGTATTTTATTTACATAATAGGAGCCAGAATCAGCATAAAAGATATAGTCCCCCTCTTTAAAAGAGTTTAATGTTTTCAAAATAATATAGGGCTTCCAAAGCCAATATCCCCCTCCTCGATGATGTTTTAAAATGTGTATGTTCTTTTCGATAAACTCTTTGTCGATATCAATGGGAGAATATTCCAACACCAAGTCTGCTTTGCCTTGATAATAAGCCGTTAGTGAGTTAATTTTTTGCGCTTCTGTTAAGTATTCATTTGAATAATTAATCGCTATTATATGATTAACATCGCGGCCTTCCACCAAAGCTAACGCATTATAGGCATCCACAGTTTTCCGAGCATTTACAGCAATAACAAACTCTTTTACCGTTAAGAAATACTTAAAACCGCTTTTTTCAAGAACTTGCGAAACTTCTTCGGTGTTCTTATCAAGCGTAAAAGCCGTTAATATTACGGTGTTTTCCTTTAGCTCTTTGCCGGCTGTTTCCAATTCGGGATAGACAACCTCAACGCCTTCGATGGCATCATGCGGTTTCTTGTCCCAATATCGCAAAGGTGTTTTTTCAAATCTTTCAAGTACTTCTTTTGCAAAATGCGCATAATGTGTTATTCCCCAAACAATAAAATCTTTATCAATCCAAGATTCGGGAAACAGCGTTTTGGATTCATTTGCAATTTTTTTATAGTACTGGATAGTATTAATCATAACTTTCCCCTTAAGTCTCCCGGTTCGAATAGATTTACTTGTTATTTTCAGCAGTGAGCCAGCTCAATTCCTGCCAGTCCGCAAGCATTCGCAGATACATCTCATCAAGCCCGTACTTTGGAGTCCACCCCAACGCCTTGAGCTTGTTCGCGTTAAGCGTGTATCCCACATTCGGCGCGTAACCGCGCGTTTTTAAATCCTCCGGCACGTTGAGGACGACATTTATCCTGCCGCCGCAGACCTCGTTTGCCACCAGTTCCGCCATTTCGCGAACTGTGGCGCTGGCGTCCGGGTTTGCGATGTTGTACGCTTCTCCGTCCTTACCCTTTAACAGAACCGTCAGTAAACCGCGGATCGAGTCCGAGGTGTAACAGCAGTTGGCGATGGAATTTCCCTCTGTGTGAAGCTCTATATCCTCATTCGTGAGCGCTTTTCTCGCAAACTGATTTGCCACGCGCATATCGTTCTCGTCGTTCGGCGTTCCGGCTCCGAATGTCCGCGCCAACCGCGCAATCTTCACGGGAAAACTGTACTGCGCGGCGTGCGCGATGCAGAGGGATTCGCAGAACCTCTTGCTCTCTGGGTAACTGCTTCGGGGATTTGACAAGTCAAGCCGGCCCAAGTCGCGCTCACTTACTTCGCTCAATTCCGTCTGTCCGTAGATTTCCATTGACGAAAGATATACAAAACTCCTGCAAAGTTTCTTTCGTGCCAGTTCGAGCATATTTAGCGTTCCGTCGACCATCGTCGTTACAACATCAACAGGCTTCGCCACCATATCGGCCGATTTCGTGATAGCCGCGCAATGAAAAACATAGTCGAGTCTGTCAGTAACGTCAGCGATGAGCGGCGGTTTGCGAATATCGCCGCCGAAAAACTCAAGACCAAACTCCTGGGCAAGTGCTTCGCCCTTGTCCCTGTTCCTGCCGTGACCGATTAATCGTGTGTTAAGGTTGTACTCGGCTTTTGCCGACGAGAGCGCTCGGACGAGAGCGCCGCCGATTAGCCCGGTCGCGCCAGTCACCAACACCGTGCTGTCCCGAAGTTCGTTCCACGGAATATTTTTATCTGAGATAACGTCGTATACGTCGGCTCTGATAACTTCGTTCACTCCCAGCCTCAACAAATATCCTCCTGGGCGGTCATTCCGCCTCTTGAGGCGATGTACACCACGATTGGCTTTTCAAGTAATTTTGGATGCCTGAAATATGGCGAACGTTTGTTCTTTTTCCACATTACCTTCCGTATTACCCCTCTGTATAAAAAAATTTTTCTGATATCGATCCGCCCAAAAATGCAACATTTGAACAAAATGTTGCATTTTCTGGCGCGTCGCCCGCCCCTGCGCGGTACGGTTGCGCTTCCAGCAGGCCCAACGGCGGGCGGGCTATGGAAGATGACGTGGTTGACAAGGAATGCACAATATTTGCCTCGATTTGAATTTTGGTCGATTGATTTATAGCAGCGCTTTGTCACTTATGCGTGTTATAACCATTGAAGCATGATATAATTTTTCAAAATGCAACATTTTGTTCAAATGTTGCATTTTCAGAAAGACCTATATTAAAAAAAATTCTTTAAAAAGAGGGCTGTGATGCGTGACGAGAAGAAAATATTTTGCGTGAGTTTTGGTGAATATAAAAAACTTCTATCTGCGCACCGATTATGTGTCATTGGTTGACGGGTTATCGCTATTTTTGGTAGGTCACTCTCCAAAGAAAGAGGCCGCAGGCCGCTGCGGTTTCCGAGCTGTCCCTTCTGTCTGACGTTCCGTCCAAAAGAGAACGAAACCAATCCTCGTCGCGCCGCCCGGACGCCACGGAGATCAAATTACCGACCGCGATCCTTACCATATTGGTCAGGTACGAATCGGCGACGATTCTGAAAACTACGAGCTTACCGCGCCTTAACAGTCTTGCGTATTTCACCCGGCGAATTGTGTTCTCCGGCCTGTCAGCAGTGCGGCAGAACGCGCCGAAGTCGTGCTCGCCCACAAGTAAACGGGCGGCGTGCGAACAGGCGCGCCAATTATAATGTGAACCGGTGAGCCACAGCGCGTAAGGTTTTATGTGCGGATAACAGGTCGGAGAGTTCCAGATGAAGTAGCGGTACTCGCGCAATATCGCGTCGCGCCGCGCGTGAAAATCGCGCTCAACGACGCTTGCCTTCATCACTGATATCCCCGAGGGAAGATGAGCATTGATAGCGAGGACCAGTCTACGAGGCTCCCAGTCCTTTACAGCGTCGAAGTGGGCGACCTGCCCCAGCGCGTGAACACCGGCGTCGGTGCGCCCAGCGCCGACGACCCCGGACGGTTCGCCTATGCCGCGCAGGGCCGCCTCGACTGCGTCTTGCACTCCCATGCCATGAGGCTGGGACTGCCATCCGAGAAAATCTGTCCCGTCATATGATATTTCTAAAGCAATTCTAGGCATAGCGATAACAGAAGAGGGGCGTACCTGCTCCACAACGCGGAGAGGAATATGAAAGCCGAAACCACTGTAATAGCCGCGGTATCTGCCGTTCGCCAGATAAGCGGGTTCAGTCTGGTCCTGGGACTGCCCGGCACATAGCATCTCGATTCCATTGCCGTCGCAAGATTCTCCGCGCGCGCGAACACGAGTACGAACAGCGGCACGAGGACAGGTATATAACTCCGCGCGCGTTTCAGTATCCCGCCGCTCTCGAAGTTCGCGCCGCGCGAAATCTGCGCCTTTAAAATCCTGTCGGTCTCCTCGAACAGCGTCGGAATAAATCTCAGCGCTATCGTCATCATCATGGCAATCTCGGCAACCGGCGCCCTCAAGCGAGCGAGCGGCGACATCAGGCTCTCCGCCCCGGCCGCAAACGCCATGGGGCTGGTCGTCATCATCAGCATCGAGGCGTACATCACCAGAAAATACAGGCGTAACCCCATGGAAATGGCGAGCGAGATACCTTCCTTCGTTATCTTGAGCGGCCCAAGCCGCGCGATTTCGGTTCCGGGAGTCCAAAAGAGGTTCAACACTACTGTAAAGACGACGAGAAAAACGATCGGCCGCCCCGAACGAAGCACCGTTACGATCTTTACGCCGGACAGGCGGCAAACCGCTCCGAGAAAAATAAACATTGGAATGAAACCCAGCGGATTGCCCGCCATGAATGGTCCGGCCATCAATATAAAAACGCACAGGATCTTGCATCTGGGGTCCAGGGAGTGAACGAGCGACTCTCCGGGAATAAATTGACCTATCGATAAACCGCCCCCGAATTTCATTCTACAGTTTCCCGCGCGCGTTCTATCGCGCTCATGACTTCGCCCAGGCCGCTCACAAGACGCACATTAATCCCACGTTCCCTCAAACCCATGGCAAACCGCGCAATCGGCGGCAAAACGAGCCCTTTCACGTTATGCGCGGCCAAGTACTCCGCCACTTCCTCCGGATTCCCCGCGGCTACGACGGAACCTCTTTCGAGAACCAATATCTCGTCGCTGTTCGCAAGCGCGCTTTCCAGGTCGTGAGTGACCTGCACGACGGACACTCCGCGGGACTTGACGTCGTTCAGCATTCGAACGAGGCCGCATATACCCTCTGCGTCCAGGCCCGCCGTGGGTTCATCCAGAACAAGATAATCAGGCCGCATTGAGAGGACCGACGCAATCGCGACCCGTCTGCGCTGCCCGCCCGACAGGCTGAACGGGTTCGCCTCCAGCAGCGCCGGATCAAGCCCTGAATACCGGGCAGCCTCATCGACACACGCCGCAAGTTCATCGCCGCGAATCCCCCAGTTCAGCGGCGCGAACTCTATTTCGTCCCGAACAGTTTCGGCAAAAAACTGCGACTCAGGATATTGAAAGACCAACCCGACTTTCCGGCGCAGCTCACGGGCATTTTTTGCCCCCGGCTCCGACTTCGTCCCATCAATCGAAACACTACCGCTCTGTGGAGCAAGCAGCAGATTCAAATGTTGAGCCAACGTCGATTTTCCGCTTCCGGTGTGCCCCACTACTGACGTCCATCTGCCCCGCTCCACCGACATTGAAACGCCTCGTAAGGCGGTATGCTCTGCCGGAGTCCCCTGATTGTATACGTACGTTATGTTTTCGACCTCTATAGACACAGCGCCTCCAACATATCGTCCACTCTCGGCGCGGTACCGGGCCTCACCAGATCTCTGGCCCGCAATTCCCTGTAAATTGCGAGCTCCTGCGGCTCGGCGAAACCGAAGCGGCTGTACTCTCCGTCCCAAAATTTTTCCCGTTCCCCATCCCAGGCGACCTTACCCTCCGCCAGCACGACAATTCGCGTGGCGAAAGCCACATCCTCCATTCGGTGGGTGATCTGTATCATCGTCATGCCCCGCTTGTTGAGTTCTATCATACAATCTATGAATGAAGTCCTGCCCTGCGGATCCAGCATGGAGGTAGATTCGTCCAGCACGAGCGCGCGAGGCTCCAGAGCCAGAGCTCCAGCCAGAGCAAGCCGCTGTTTCTGTCCGCCGGACAGCGAATAAGAACCCCGCCGCCTCATATCGAGCATACCCGTCAATTCGAGAGCGCTTTCCACGCGCGAACGAATCTCGTCGGACGGAAGCCCGAGATTCTCAGGCCCGAATGCGACGTCCTCCTCCACTATGCTGGCAACGATCTGATCCTCGGGATTTTGAAATACTAGCGCTACGTTCTGCCGGATTAGAGGGATATTTTCCGGTTCTGAAGAATTCATGCCCAACACAAAACAATCGCCCTGCGTCGGAATGAGCAGGGCGTTGCAAATTTTTGCCAGCGTTGATTTTCCTGACCCGTTAGCGCCAAGCAGCGCCACCCACTCGCCGGGCAAAACTTCCAAATTGACTCCATCGAGGGCGGGCCTGCTTGTCCCTTGGTAGGAGAAGGCCGCCCCCTTGACGTCGAAAATGGGGGCTTGCTCCACGAAGTTATTCCACCAATTGTATTACCGCCATTGGAGCCGCGTCACCAACCCTGTTGCCAAGTTTGACTATCCTCGTGTATCCGCCGTTGCGTTCGGAATAACGGGGAGCGACGTCGTTGAAAAGCGACAGCACGGCTTTTTTGTGCGGCATACGAGCAATAACTAGACGCCTGTCCGCAAGCGTGCCTGACTTCGCCTTTGTAATCAGGCGTTCCGCCACGCGGCGAAGCTCTTTCGCGCGCGTCACAGTAGTGATTATACTTCCCTCCACGAAAAGGCTCGCCGCCAGATTTCCGAGCATTGCCCGCCTGTGCGAACCATAGCGTCCAAGACGCCTCATATTCATGCGATGATTCATAAGAGTCTGCCCCTTTGCATATTTATTCTTCTACTTAAAAACGTTCCTCTTCAGGATCGTCATCAATTTCCCCTGAGAGAGTGAGGTCGAATTTCGTCAGTTTTTCCTCTATCTCTTTCAGAGAAATTTTTCCAAGATTCCTTATCTTCAGAAGATCGGTTCGTGAACGCGAAACCAGCTCTCCGATAAAATGGACTCCGCCGCGCATCAGGCAGTTCTCACTGCGTACCGATAACTCAAGATCCCTGACCGGCCTGTTGAACGCCGGATTGTCGCCGATCTTCATAAAAGTTCTCACCGCGTCTGTTGTTCCCTTGTCAGCCTGCTTTACGTCAAGCCCTTTTATTTCGACCTGAAGCTCGGGATTATCCTTGGTAACTGCGAGCGCGATCTTCAGGAAATAATCCTTGAGTATGACTGACGCCTGCCGAACTGCATCCTCAGGGCTGACTACCCCATTCGTCCAAAGCTCCAGATTCAGGCTGTCGTAGTCAGTTCTCTGTCCCATACGTTTATCCTGCACGTCATACTTGACCCGGCGTACCGGTGAAAAAATCGCGTCGACCAACAGCGCGTCCACCGGAAGATAAATCGGCCTCGGCCTGTCCAACGAAGCATAACCTGTTCCTGCCTCGATATAGAAGTCCATAGACAGTTTCGCCCCGGCGCCAAGATGACATATCAACGCGTCCGGCGACGGAAATTCGATCTCGCTGTCCGGTTGTATATCGGCAGCCGTCACAGTCATGGGTCCTTCGGCGTCGAGATGAAGTATCCTGAATTCAGGCGAAAAACACATTACCGGTATATGCTTTATATTCAGCAGCAGTTCAATCATATCCTCCTTAACGCCGGGAATAGTAGTAAACTCGTGAAGGATACCGTCGACGCGGACAGCTGTTATCGCTGCGCCGGAAATTGAAGACAACAATACCCTTCGCAGGGAGTTGCCAAGGGTAACCCCATATCCCCTGTCGAGCGGTTCGATGACTATTCTGCCGTAAGAAGGCGTACTTTCTTCTATTAAAATTTCATAGCGGGCGTGATCCAATGTTCCCCCCACCTTTCAATATAACCACATACAAAAATTATCTATCGATTACCGCTACACGCGACGCCTCTTCGGAGGCCTGCAACCGTTGTGTGGGATTGGCGTCGCGTCCTGAATCACGTTCACCTGAAGCCCCGCCGCCTGAAGCGAACGTATTGCAGACTCGCGCCCGGGTCCGGGCCCTCTTACTACTACATCTATCTCAACTACGCCGTGATCTTGAGCCACTTTAGCAGCTTGAGCGGCCGACATCTGCGCGGCGTACGGAGTGGATTTCCTGGTCCCCTTGAAACCCACGTTACCACCCGAGGCCCACGACAACGCGTTGCCCTGTTTATCGGTCAGGGTCACTATCGTATTGTTGAATGTGGAATAAATATGGGCCACACCATAAGATACGTGTTTCTTCTCTTTCTTTTTACCCCTGCGCTGCACTCTTTTTGCCACGTGTTTATACCTCCTCGTTATTCAAAAAACACACGGTTACTTGGTGACCTTCTTCTTTCCTGCCACGGTACGTTTAGGCCCCTTGCGCGTACGAGCGTTCGTCTTGGTATTCTGCCCGCGGACGGGGAGACCTATACGATGACGTAGACCTCGATAACATCCTATATCCATTAGGCGCTTGATGTTCATGCTTATCTCTCTGCGCAGGTCGCCCTCGACCTTATAGTTGTTTTCAAGTTCCACGCGCAGTTTCTGTGTTTCGTCGTCCGTGAGATTCTTTACCCTTGTGTTCGGGTTGATCCCGGTGGAAACCAATATCTTTTTCGACGTCGGCAGTCCGATACCGAAAATATAGGTTAGCCCTATCTCTACCCTCTTCTCTCTGGGCAGGTCGACTCCTGCGATACGTGCCATAATTTTACCTCCTCGCGCCCTGACGCTGTTTGTGTCTCGGATTCCTGCTGCAGATCACTCGGACGACTCCGTGCCGCTTTATTATTCTGCAGTATTCGCAAATTGTTTTGACCGACGGTCGTACTTTCATTCCGCAAGTCCCTCCTTATTTATATCTGTATACAATCCTGCCTCTTGTCAGATCATACGGGGTCAGTTGTACAAGGACCCTGTCTCCCGGTAGGATTCGTATGAAGTGCATCCTCATTTTCCCGGACACGTGAGCAAGAACCCTATGCCCGTTCTCAAGCTCAACCCTGAACATCGCGTTCGGCAACGGTTCCACTACCTTACCCTTCACCTCTATGACATCGTCTTTCGGCATACGGACTGACCAACCTCCTCAAGAATAAGACGTGAAATTTCATTTTTATGACGCGAAACAGTTTCAAACAACCATCCGTCGTCGATACATTTTCCCCCTGCCAGCCGGGTTGCCAACTCACAAACCACAACACCCGACTTCACGATGTGGCGCGTATTCTTCCGTTTCGGTCTCCGCGCCGAAATATGCTTGCCATCCGCTATAACGACTCTGCCTGATGCCCCTGAATTACATAGGGCAATCACGGCAAAAACGGAACCTGCATGATGCCCTCGCTTAACAAGGACCAAACTGCCCAGGGGGAATGCGCTCTCGTCACGGCTCATTCCCATGGCGTCAGTATTTCCACGCCGTTTTCAGTCACGAGCAAAGTATGCTCAAAGTGGGCGGCATCCGATTTGTCGCACGTCACAACAGTCCATCCGTTTTCCGTCGATTTAACGGGTTCTTTCCCACTCATCACCATAGGCTCTATACAAAATGTCATGCCTGGTTTCAGCATCACGCCGGCTCGCGCCCGGCCAAAATTCGGAACCTGCGGCGCCTCATGAAGTTTGCGGCCTATGCCGTGCCCCGAATAATCCCTGACCAAACCGCACCCGTTGTCCAAAACCCATTTTTCGATCGCATGTCCGATGTCACCCACTGTATTTCCCGCCGCGACATGCTTCAAGCCGATTTGAAGGGCTTTATACGTCACGGAAAGCAACTCGGAACGCTCAGGCGATATTTCACCCACCGCATACGTACAGGCCGCGTCTCCGTGATATCCGTCCATAATTGCGCCCACATCGATGCTTACGATGTCGCCTTCCTCCAATATTCGCTCCCGGCTGGGAATGCCATGCACGACCTCCTCGTTTATCGAGGCGCATATCGAACTGGGAAACGGCTTCTCTACGCCGCGCGCCCTGTACCCCTTGAATGATGCCTTTGCGGAGGCCATCTCCATCACACGGTCCGCTTCATCGGAAAGAGCCATGGTATCCACACCGGGACGGATCTTTTCTCTAATGGCTCTGTGAACATCGGCAACCACTCGGCCCGCGCGGCGCATCTTCTCTATTTCATCCGGTTGTTTCAGTGTTACCATTTCAGTTTTTTATGGATGCCAAACAGGACAAAACGTCGTCTGCCGGTCCGTCCCCGCTTACGCGGCGCAGTTTCCCCACTTTTTCGTAATAATCCACCAATGGCGCCGTCTCATTATGATAGACGGAAAGTCTGTGGCGGATTACGGACTCGGTATCATCATCCCGCTGAATGACGGGCCCGGAACACTCGTCACAGACCCCGTCCAACTTGGTGTTATGGGCGATGACGTTATAAATCGCTCCGCAAGCCGAACAGACTCTGCGACTTGTTAGGCGTTTTATCACTATGTCGTCGTCAACCTCCAACAATATTGCCGCATCGATCCGGATGCCCATTTTTTTCAAGAGTTCATCCAAAGCCTCCGCCTGTGCGACAGTTCTTGGAAATCCATCCAACATAAATCCAATACTTGCGTCTTCCTCGCTCAGCCGGGATTCCATCATTTTGATTATCAGATCATCGGGTACAAGTGAACCCGCATCCATATACCTCTTGGCCGACACGCCCAACTCTGTGCCGGACTTGACATTTTCCCTCAAGATGTCTCCCGTCGATATGTGAGCGATCGGATATACTTTCCTCACAGCCCCAGCTCTTGTTCCTTTACCCGCGCCCGGCGGGCCCATCAGTATTATTCTCATGGCAACACCTACAATAATCCGCCGCCCTTGCCGCGGCGCTTCAGGATGCCGTCATAATGGCGCATCAGCATCTGTCCCTCAACCTGATGAATGGTGTCGAGCGCGACGCCGACTACGATTATGACCGCAGTTCCGCCGAAAGCGAGAGTTTCCACTCGCATGACCATGGATATGAAGTTCGGGATGAGCGTGATGACCGCAAGCGCAACC